>LUMJ01000042.1_pt1 | contig 59020 bp, 47 predicted proteins | sample 729631 | NCBI WGS metagenome assembly LUMJ01 (sample SAMN03860266, study PRJNA289734) | marine metagenome | biome: seawater column; feature: ocean; material: water; isolation source: Red Sea water column Station 22 - depth 500m | place: Saudi Arabia: Red Sea | collected 2011-10-15 | depth 500 m
ACTACCGCATTAGATGTAACCGTGCAAGCCCAGGTGCTCAAACTTCTGGGACAGCTTCAGCAACAATTTAAGATGGCGATTATATTAATCACACATGATCTTGGACTTGTTCGTCACCATGCAAACAGGGTTGCAGTGATGACACAGGGCCAGATAATTGAAAGCGGCAAAATTGAAGCTGTATTTCAAAACCCAAAACACTCATACACTAAAAAACTATTGGAATCAGAGCCAAGTGGATTTCCTGTTGAAATCTCAGCTTCAAGATCAGCTTTAATCTCAACTCAGAATTTAAAAGTCTGGTTCCCAATTCAAAAAGGTATTTTAAAGAGGACAGTCGATCATGTAAAAGCAGTTGATGGTGTCAGCTTACAGATCAGAATGGGTCACAGTCTTGGTATAGTTGGAGAAAGCGGTTCAGGAAAAACAACACTTGGACTCGCTTTGCTGAGGCTTGTTAAAAGCGAGGGAAAAATACAGTATGGAGATATCTTCCTCAACGGTTTAAACCACAAACAAATAACTCCTGTGCGTAAGTCAATGCAAATTGTTTTTCAGGATCCTTTCGGAAGTTTAAGTCCCCGGATGACTGTGGAACAAATAGTGGCAGAGGGACTTGAAATACATTATCTTAACAATGCACAAAATCACCAGGAGCAGATAGTGCAGGCACTTAAGGAAGTTGATCTAGATCCGGAATTGAGACACCGATATCCCCATGAGTTTTCCGGAGGACAGCGACAACGTATTGCAATTGCACGTGCACTGGTGTTAAAACCAAGTTTTCTGGTATTGGATGAACCCACTTCTTCACTGGACCGTACGGTTCAAAGCCAGGTACTGAAACTGCTGCGCAATTTGCAAATAAAGCATAATCTGACTTATCTTTTCATCAGCCATGATTTAAAAATAATTCAGGCACTTTGTCATGATATCATTGTGATGAAAGACGGTATTGCCGTAGAAGCAGGACCTGCAGAGAAAATCCTTCAACAACCTCAGAATACATATACAAAAACGCTGTTGGATGCAGCGTTTTAACTCCTTCCTTTTATCTGCCTGGATTTATATGTGACAGTTGGTCCATCCCTGCCCCTGAGATATGGTATGCTTTTCCAAATCCTTTGACGAAACGTCCTGATAAAGGAATTAAACGAATCAATTGAAAATCAGAAAGTGAACGTAAAGTTTGCATCAGTTCACCATCAAGCTGATCAAACAGAGTCATGATTTTCTGCCAGTCTTCAGTGTCTCTAGGAACCAACTCAACTACACATTCAAAAGTAACCCTCTTCCTGGCAAAGATATTTTCAGCCTGTTCTTCAGGTTCAATGAACATGATTCCCGCACGACCATCTATCATCAAATTCTTTGTATGAGCAGCCAGATTACTCACATAAATATAAAATTGCCTTTTATCATCTTTAACAAAAGGGGCATAACTGCATACAGGATGACCGTTTTCTCCAATTGAAGAAAGATGCAGGCTTCGAAATTTTTTTAAAAAATTTAGATATTCTGAATTTATTTTTTTTAGTATTGATGAACCCTGTTTCATTTTAACTTTATGTAAAATAATTTTTCTGAAATTCAGAATATCACGAAAAATAATTATTAAAATTTATTTTTTTTGTAACCCATATATCACTAAAATTGAACAACTTTTTTTAGTCTTTGATTTTGTATATATAATAAAATGAGAAAATATTTTAATTTTTATTTTCATTTATTATCAGTTAGTTATGAGTAAATAATTCATCTTTTTGTGATTCTTTTTTGTTGATCTTTCATAACAGTTTGCAATAAACTGTTCAGGCCAGTCTGGCACAGCAGCCATTCCATGGACAGGAAAAATTCCCCTCAAATTAATAATGATTATGAAAGATTAAGTGATGATACTAATAGCAAATGGATTTGAAATATAAGCAAGATGGAGCTTGATCAAAAACAATCCCAGGAATTTATAAACAGTGTACGAAGTTCTTTGCCAGCACATGCAAGTCAGTCATGGTTAAATACTCTTCAGCTGCAAAAAATTACACCCACAAAAGTTTTCATATCCGGAATTCCCCACAAAGTATATCTTTACGAAATTAAGACGAATCATGAATCACTGCTTAAAAAAGTCCTCGAAGAGCATTTTCCGGAAAGAGCCCCTTTTGCTGAAAAACGTTTTGTCTATAAAGTTGGCTGCAATGCTGCACGCAATAAAGCAGTCCAGACAGAATTTGATCTGAATCAAGAAGAATTTGCAGCCAAAATTGACAATCCTGCAATAGAAACTACTTCATCTTCAATGCGGATAGAACCTGCTGAATGCAAAACCAGCTTAACATTGCTGGATTCCTACATTCCCGGCAAACGAAACCTGCTGGCCATCAGGGCTTGTAAAGCTGTTGTTGATATGCCGGGAATTGCCTTCAATCCTTTTGTGATTTACGGTGAATCCGGTGCAGGCAAATCACATCTTCTGGAAGGTATAAACAATGAACTGCAGCTAAGCACACCTAATAAAAACACCATACTTGTTTGCGCAGAAGATTTTTTGAATAATTTTGTCACTCATCTTAGATTGAACAAAATGAAAGAATTTCGTGACATGTACCGAAAGGTTGATGCATTTCTGCTGGATGATTTACATGCTTTAGCTCCATCGACAAAATGCCAAACTGAACTGCTATACACGATAAATGCCCTGCGCAAGAAAAAAGCACAGATTGTAATTGCTTGTAAGGAGCCGCCAGCACAAATGAAGAATCTGAGCGCAGGACTGTGTACGAAGCTGGAATCAGGATTGACAGTTGACATCGGAATTCCAGACATCTTTACAAAGATTACAATTCTGGAAAGCAAAGCTAATGAACGTGGTATCCCATTGAACAATGAACTTGCTGAATTTATTGTAAAGCATATAAATGGAGGAATCGGACGCCTGGAAGGTGCACTGATCCGACTTGGAGTTCATGCTTCTCTGTTAAATGAAGAACTTACAATTGAATTAGCACAATATGCTTTAAAAGACTGGCTGGACAAATCTGTTCAAAAAGCAAATCAAGAAAAAATCTTTTCAGAACATTTTACAGAAGAAACAGCAATCAAGATTATGCAACGGGTTTGTACTATGTTCCAGATTTCAAAGGAAGGGCTTCATTCGTTTCGACGTGACAGAAAACACACCAAAGCAAGACAGGCGGCGGTATTTCTGCTGAAAGAACTTACCACTCTTTCACTTAATGAAATTGGTATAATTGTTGGCCGCAATCATTCTACAGTCCATGCAACATTAAAAAAAGTCAGGCAAAGGATGTCTGAAGATGATTTCTTTCTAAAACAAATGCAGTCATTTCAGCAGGAGTTTGATAATAAGACTGTTACCCAAAAATCGTCTGGCCAAAAACATTATTACGGATTTTGAGTTTTCTTTCAATACTCCGTGAAAGGAATTTGATTTCCTTTTCTCCCCCTATTGTCTTTCCCCATAAATTAGGCTAATTTAACAGCAGGATTCATGAATCCTGAAAATTATCATACAGTTTAATGTTGACATGTGTTTAAGGTCTTTGTTGAGTTTTTGCAGTCTGTTAATTTTTTGGATATTGTTCATCACCGGATGTTCCAGCCCACAGAAAAAAGTCTATACGAGGACTCCGGACAACTTAAACAAACAAGCAGTAATAATCTGTTCCAACATAGATGCCTCACATTTTGTAGTTAGAGCTACAAAGGTGTGGGTGAAGCTTAAGGACGATCAGGAAGTTGTGTTGAATCATTATAAATCATACCTTCCGAATGGATATTATTTCTGCAGTGGCCAGGAAAAGGAATCGAAGATCCTGGAGTAAAATCTCAAATGCCTGAATCAGTCCCAAAAAAAATTCTAATTCGCACGCCTAACTGGCTTGGTGATCTTGTGATGTCAACCGGATTTTTGCGAGCCGTTCTTGAGAGTTATCCGGATTCACAAATTGATATCATTGTAAAATCCGGATTAGAATCCTTACCACTTCCACACCAGGGTAAAATAATTATATTTGACAAAAACAAAGATTCCGCAGGAGGATTTGGAAAATCGCTGCGTTTTGAAAATTACGATTGTTTTTTTGTTTTACCTCCGAGTTTTTCATCAGCATGGATGGCCTTCAGAAGTAAAATACCTAAACGAATAGGTTACGCTGGCGAGTTCAGAAGTTTTCTGCTGAGCTCCGTAAAAAAACAGGATGGACCACGAGGCAGCCAGCACTTGCTCAAACAATACCTTAAATTACTTTCTACCGACCTTACTGTTGAGAAATACCCTCCGCGGCTTGAAGTGAACCCTGATTGGGTGGATAAACATTTAATTTCATGTCAATTTACAATCCCTGAAACTTTTATAGTTTTCACACCTGGTGCCATTTATGGCCCAGCCAAACAATGGCCGATTAAGCACTTTCGAGAGTTGGCCACACAGCTTCACCAAGCTTTTGGATTCCCAATTTTAATTTTGGGCACCCTTGATGATATTGAAGCAGGGGGAACAATCAGTCAGGGACATGAATGGATATTTAATTATTGTGGTAAAACATCTCTTGCTCAATTGCTTGCTATTTTAACAAAAGCCAAATTGCTGGTAGGAAATGACTCCGGGAGCATGCATCTTATGGGCGCATTGCAGCGTCCGCAAATTGCGATTTTCGGTTCAACCTCTCCCTCATGGACAGCTCCAATTAATAAACACGCGTCTGTTCTAAGCCGCGACTTATTTTGCTCTCCCTGTTTCGCAAGAACATGCCGTTACGGGCACTATGACTGCCTGAATCAAATTAAGCCGGGAATGGTTCTTACAGAGGCACAAAAATTACTTTCTAGCTGAAATAGCTGTTTTAAACCAGATTATTATGTGAAGAGGAAAATGCTTTTAGGAGGTCAACAGGAAGATTTTCACAGCTATGCTGATTAACGAAATAACAGCATCAATCAGGTTCACGCATTGCGCTTGAAAGAGATTTTAAAATAGGATTTGTAAAGTATGTAATTAATCGTCTTTTGCCTACCTTTAAATCAGCCGAAGCAAGCATGCCTGGCGTTAAATCGAAGTCTTCTGGTAAACCAAGAATTTCTGAATCTGTAACCTCAACTCGTCCTCGATAATACGCACCTGATTCTCCTTGAAGAGATTCTTCAACAGTGTCATCCGATACGTAAACCAGTGTCCCCTGTATATCCCCAAATTGCTGAAAGGGAAGTGCATCAATTTTAACCGAAACAGGATCGCCAATGAATACATCACTTGCATCTTTGGGATCAATATCAATTTCTAACACCAGAGGTAATCCGGTTCGGACTAATGTAACTATAGATTCTCCTTTATTCAACAGTGACCCAACAGTTACAGTTGGTAAGTTTAATACAACTCCTTCAACGGGTGACTTCACATGCAAATTGCTTTTTTCAAGTTCATTTTTAATTAATTCTTCGTTTAATTGCAGCAACTGATCATTAAATGAAGACAGCTCTTCTGCAAGAGAAGACAATTGCTCAGACAAATAAGAATTCATTTGGTCAACAATAGCTGTTTTTTGTGATTTCAATTTTTCTATATTGCTGACGGTTGACTGTAACTGACGATTTAGAGCAATCCTTTGATCAGTTGAATTCAGAACATCCATTAATGAACCAACATTTCTTTCAAATAATTTCTTTTTGCCGTCTTCAATTTTAATTTTAATTTCTAACTGATCACGCAGTAACTTATGATCTTTTTTCATTGAAACAATTTCATTCTCCAACTTTATGATATCAAAAGAAAAAGTTTTCATTTTGATCATAAATTCATCAAACTTCTTTTCAAGTATTTCTTTATTAATATCGTCCAATTTATCTAATCCATCTTCCTTAAGTTTTTTGTTTATGATGGAATTTTTTTGAAGTTTCAGTCGCAATATTTTATTTTTTACAGCATTTATTTTGTCTTCAACAATTTTCAGATTTGCATTTACGACAGTACCATCAAGTTTTGCTATCGTCTGACCTTTTTTAATGTGTTGTCCGCGTTCCAAATTTAATTCCTTAATGAACGAACTACCAGTAGACTGAATTTCAATATTCGGTGCAGTATTGGTGAATTTGCCACGAGCAGAGACTGTTTTATCCACAAAAGAAAAAGAGGACCACAGTGTCATCACAACAATAAATATCAATAAACTGACTGCACTGATAATTACAGGTCTGGAAGGTGGCCTTGAATAAATTGATTCTGTATCTTCAATATTATTTACTGCAGCTTTATCTGTTTGATCATTCTGATCTTCTTTGACTGATTCATCATCCGTTTTTTTATGGTCAAGCATGGTTCCAATAGCCCTTTTATCAGCAGCTCTTACATAACCAGACAGCCTTACCATCATATTAAAGGCTGCTTCAGGTTTTTGAGATAAGTATTTTATAAATGCTTTCTTATCTACTTCCTGAACTTTGCAGTCAATCAATGCACGGGCTGAAGCACTTCGTGGTGAACCATCAATGATTGCCATTTCGCCAAAAATAGTACCTTTCTGTACCTTGCCCAGAACCTGTTCTCCTTCAGGTGCATCACGTACTATCTCAATTTGACCCTCGTTAAGGACATAAGCAAAATGGGCTACATGGCCCTCTTCAAATATATATTCTCCTTTGCTTAATTCCAGTAATTTAGGTCCCCTCGCGGTATTTTCAGCCATTTATTTATTTGTACTAACAATTATTGATGTCCGTTACTTCATGCTGATCCGGAATCGCTTTAACATTTATTGGATTTAATTTTTCTTCTTTACTCAACATCTGTTGGTATAATTCACATGTATTTATTAATTGCTCATGAGTACCTTGCCCGACTATTTCTCCTTCATTCAAAACGATAATTTTGTCATAGCCTTCAATTGCATCTATTTCATGACGAATTACGTTTTGAGCGTCAAAAACTGTTCTGTCAGTGCAAATAGATGAAAAATTTTCCTGTAGTTTTAGACGGGTATTTATATCAAGTGAGTCAGCAAATTCATCCAGCAACAATACTTTAGGTTTTGCAAGCAAAGCCCTTGAGAGTGCCAGTAGGCTTGAACCCGCTCCTGCCAGCTGGCTGGCATTCTCATCAATATTTGTGTGGATGCCATCAGGTAGTTTTATCAGGTGTTCATCAAAACCTGTTAATGAAAAAATACTATCCAGTTCACGGTGTCCTGTCCTCTGGGAAACACGGAAAAGGTTCTCTTCAATTGTCCCTTTAAAAAAACCAGGGTTTTTACTCAAAAGCATTACCTGTGTTCGGTAATATGAAAGGTCATATTGTGTGATACGTATTCCATCAATATCCATTTTACCTTCTGTTGGGGTGTATACACCTGCAATAAGATTCAACAAGGTTGTTTTACCTGCGCCAGTAGGTCCAATGATTCCAATTTTTGATTTAGGATTAATTTGAAAAGAAATATTTTTTAATGCTTTAACTTCCCCAAAGTTCATTCCAACATTTGCTAAAGCATACTTACCGCGAATAGTGGAATGAATACCTGCTCCCAAACGCTCTTTTTCCTTATTCCAAATATCTCCGATATGTGAAACAAGACCTAAAAGCTGATTTCTTTCTCCCATTAATGTGATCGCTGCAATAACAGGCGCAACCAGTCTGCCAGCAACCATATTAATCGCAATGATTGAACCTGCAGACAATTCTTCCATGAAGACCAATTGAACTCCTGTAAAAATAATTACAATAGTCATTGCTTGTTGCAGGAAGCCGGAAAACTCAGTGGAAGTGCTGGTAATTTGATTTTTCTTAGCCCTCACTTCAATGGAAGCAGCCGCAAGTTCTCGCCAGTTTTTTCTTTGTATCTCTTCTTCCCCTAATTCCTTAAGCATGTGCATGCCGCTTAAGGTTTCACGAATTAGACTGTTTTTATGGCTTTCTATTCCTGCAAGATGTTCGGAGGTTTTTTTACCGATATTATTAAATATTATTTTGCTTAATCCCATCGCAATGGCAAATGCCAGCACAATAGTTCCCATCAACAAATTATAGGCAAATAAAACTGGAACATAGACGATAACTGCGGTCAAATCAAAAATTCCATGAAAGACTTTTGTTACTAAACTGTTTCTTAATGATGTAACTGACTGAATAGAAAGCCCATATTTGCCAATGTTTTCTCCTTGAACAGACATCAAAGGCAAGCCTAACAATTTATCGAAGATATCACTTGAAATTCTTGATTCAATTTTGTCGCCAATATAATTAAAGATGTATTCTCTTAATTCAGGCAGGAACCAGTTGACATTAAAACTTCGATCTTTACTTTCAGTTCCTCGAATTACATTTAGAGCAATGAAAATATTTTTCCATAGTTTTTCAAATTCACTTAATTCCAGGTCCTGCTGTTTACCTTCTGTATCAAGGGGATCAAGATATTTAACGATATAATCATCGTCTTTCTTTTGTAAATTCAAGACGATTATTGACCCGCCATTCTGCAGGGGGACAGCGCAAGGAAAAACAAAATCTTTACTCTTTAAATCATTGAGTGAAATATTGATTGCCTTTGCCTCAAGTTTTTTCTCTACAAGGAAATCATTTAAATCTTTGATTGATTTTGGAGAACTTTTTTCAGGGAAGTGTTTTTCTATTTCTTCACGATTGACATAGACTCCATGTCTTCTGGTGGTTAATGAGATACAGTAAGCCAACCAGTGGTCAACAAGAATGTTATTCTCTTTCTTGCCAAACATCACTTAATAGTACTTGAAGATTGAATAATTATTAATTACGAAGAATATATTGTAAAGAGAGAGGAATCTCTTGATGGAATCAGGAAAATTTATTCGGTTTTTCCCCAAACCAGATTTGTAAGTGGTGCACTTATAAAAAATTAGTGCACCACTTTTTAACATACCAGTATTAACCCACGTCATCAAATGTTGGCGCATCTGGGGCATCTTCCGGCATATCAGTGCCAGGTTCTGCTGGAGGACCTTCTCCCGCAGGTGGACCTTCTGGTGGTGGTCCTTCCTGTTGCTGGGCAAGAGCTCCATCCATAGCTCCTCCCATAGGATCATCTTCTGGAGGAGGCATATCGCCGCCTGCGGGATCACCGCCAAGTGCCCCGTCAAGTGCGTCCATTCCTCCAAATTCCCCTTCAGGTTCAGGTCCCGGGCCCATTCCTGGTTCACCGTCCATCATTCCTGGAGGAGGTTCTCCAAAAGCTTCTACCGCCTCAGGTGAATTAGCAATCTCTCCCATGTCTGGAAGTGCTTCCATGCCGGGAAGATCTGAAGGCGGCTCATCGCCTGCTTCCCAGGTTGTAGTTTCACCATCCGGACCGGTCCATGAGCCTGAACCATCAGGATTCATTTCTCCGGATATTCCAGAACCTTCCGGACCTTGGAATGATGCAGAACCATCTGCACCCATTTCACCATGTGAGCCGTCAGCTCCATCAAAGCTCATGTTTCCTTCACCATCTGAAGACAGAGTGTTTCCGTCAACCTGAACTTCACCAGCTGGTGGTGGGCCTGCTTCACCTTCGGGTGGTTTACCGTCATCATGATCTGCTTCTCCACCTGGTGGTGGACCTGCTTCTGGTCCCGGTTCTCCACCTGGAGGTGGACCTGCTTCTGGTCCAGGTTCTCCGCCTGGAGGCGGGCCTGCTTCTGGACCCGGTTCTCCGCCTGGAGGCGGACCTGCTTCTGGTCCCGGTTCTCCTCCTGGAGGCGGACCTGCTTCAGGTCCTGGTTCCCCTCCTGGAGGCGGGCCTGCTTCTGGTCCCGGTTCTCCGCCTGGGGGTGGACCTGCTTCTGGTCCAGGTTCTCCGCCTGGGGGTGGACCTGCTTCTGGTCCAGGTTCTCCGCCTGGTGGCGGGCCTGCTTCTGGTCCTTGTCCTGCTGTTGGATCTTGTGCCATTTTTATTCTCCTATATTTGGGTTATATGAGATAACTAGCTTTAGTTTGTTTACTTAATTTCTCTGAGTTAATTATCTATTGATATTGTGAAATGAAATTGTTTTAGTGAAACTTTATTAAACTAGCATAATCACTTTCAAACTGATCATTTTTTTATCAATACTAAAATCAAGAATGATCCTCATGCAGATCACGGAACACTAAAATTAAATTTTCCAGATCAGCCGTGAAGAACAAAATATCCAGAGAAAACAAACCTGAATGTCCCATCATTAATAATTGAGAGATTCAGTATAAGTTGAAGGTACCATAGTTATATACTATGTCAAGCTTATATTTGGCAAAAAATTAACTGTTGTTTAAAAGAGTTATGTATATAAAATTCAAATATTTCGATTTAGATAAAATCTGATGTATTATCAATTATTTCAGTGTATTAATATATCATGTATTCACAGATTGATTATTCATTCAGTACTAAGGATAATTGTTCACAAGATTTTTTTATTACAAAAATAAAATATATTCAATCCTGCCAAGGAATTAAAGAAAACTCAAACTTCAGATTTTCAGGAATTTTCTTCTTATTTTAAAAAAAAGTATTATACATAATCTCCTATACAATCATTTTTTTCCACTTGACAATTTATGGATTGGATACAGTCCCTTGTGCTGGGGATAGTTCAGGGATTAACTGAATTTTTACCGATCAGCAGCACAGCTCATTTGCGAATTGTTCCCCATCTGCTGGACTGGGATGATCCCGGAACAGAATTTAAAGCTGCTGGAATCGAAATTTCTTTGAATCCACGGATTCACGCATGGCCTGGAGCATTGCGGCAGGAACAATGCCTGTGGTTGTATTTGGTCTTGGCTTTAAAGATATGATAAAAACTGACGCACGTGAACTTTGGGTAACCGGTACTGCGTTGATAGTACTAGGAATATTTCTATATTTAGCAGAAAGGCTTTCAAATTCCAACAGACAGATTGGTCAATTAAAATTTATACATATCCAATGGATTGGCCTGACTCAGGCCCTTGCTCTGATTCCGGGCTGTTCACGTTCCGGTTCCACCATAATGGGGGGATTGATGGTTGGATTGAACAGAGTAGAAGCGGCGCGGTTTTCCTTTTTGCTCGGTTTACCAGCAATATTCGGAAGCGGTCTCTATGAGTTTATGGAACTGATTGAAAACGGAATCAATATTGATGATTATCTGAACATAATCGTGGGTATTGCAGCCGCATTTGTTGTAGGCTACCTTTCAATTGAATTCTTACTGCGCTTCCTGCGTAAACACGGTACTCTTGTTTTTGTTGTTTACCGCATAGTTTTAGGCACAGGAATTTTGATCTTTTTAGCATAAATATGCTTTTTATCTGTAAAAAGAATAATTTCCATTAATTTTTCTTCTATGTTTAATATCTCAGCTTTTTTCCCAATTTTTTTATGAAAAAAACTAAATCCATAATTTTCATTGCCATTTTATGTCTTTGTATCAACTTGGCAAAACATGGATTTGCCGCAACAGATTACATTGAGCAATCCGTTTTCCGAATCACCAATTTCCAACAAAGACCGGATTGGAAGTCACCATGGAAAATGAAGCCAATGAGCAAAGACCAGGGAAGTGGATTTTTAATACATGATGGTTTGATATTGACAAACGCTCATGTGGTAAGCGACTCACGAATGCTGCTGGTAAATAAAATTTCAAGTCCAAAGCCGTTTTTGGCTGACGTTGTGGCAATTGCACACGATTCTGATCTGGCTCTGCTTAAAGTACGTGATCCTGAGTTTTATACAAACTTGGTACCACTGGAATTGGGTGGAGTTCCGGAATTACGCAGCAGAGTCCGGGCATACGGTTATCCGGTAGGAGGACATGAGTTATCCCGCACTGAAGGAGTTGTGTCACGTATTGAATTTGGTACATATATCCATCCAGGCATTGATTCACACCTTTTGATCCAAACTGATTCTGCAATCAATCCCGGAAACAGTGGTGGTCCAGTCACCCAGTCCGGACAAGCTATAGGTGTTGCTTTCCAATCAAATTTACGCCTTAACGATGTGGGATATTTTATTCCTGTTCCGTTAATTAAACGTTTTCTTGTTGACATCAAGGATGGAAATTATGACGGAGTTCCTGAAATCGGAATTGAAACCAGTTCCCTTATAAATCAACATCACCGCCGATATTTAAGTCTTCCGGAAAACTCCGGAGGTATTTTAGTGGAACGTATTGTACCTTACTCCTCAGCAGATGGAGTTCTTGAAAAGGGAGATGTGCTTACAAAAATTGAGGAATTAAAAATTGACTCAGCGGGCATGGTGAACTATCGAGAACAACAGGTGGCATTTTTCATTGAAGCAGAAAACCTGCAAATCGGTGATTCGCTTAAATTACAGGTTTGGAGAAATGGAAGATTTCGTAACCTGACTCTGACTCTGAAAGAACCCCCATTTAGTGTAGAAATGCGTAACAGTTATGACAGGCTACCAGAATATCTGATTTTCGGTGGACTGGTTTTTATTGCATTGAATCGCAATTATATCCATTCCTCGGGGAACCTGATACCTCGTTTGGCATACGAACATTGGTACCGAGAAGTTGAACGACCGAGGACTCGCCGTCAGCAGGTTGTGCTGATTACCCACGTTTTACCTGCTTCAGTAAACAGTGGCTACACCAATGTAAAAAACTTCACAGTTAACAGCTTAAACGGTGAACCGGTTAATTCGCTATCCCATTTAGATAACATGCTGAAAAACATGCCTGAGGAAACATCTCATATTGTTTTTGAAAGCGAATGGCAGAACATGCCTTTGGTACTGGATTATAAAGAGAGTTTAGAAGAACATCATGCTGTTCTGAAACGTTATGGAATTAAAGGCAGCTCGTTTATTGTTACTGATGGTGAAAAGGACTTATGATTTTGAAAAAATATAAGTTTTATTATTATGTCGGATTGAACTTTATTTTGACAATTATTGCCGGTCCTGCCCAATTAACGGCTGAACCACCAGACATAGATCAGTGGTTTCATAAAGCAGTTATTCTGAAAACATATAAACAGTCTTATGATTGGCACATTCCCTGGGAAAAAGGTGAAATTACCACACAAACCGGTATGGCAATGGTTGTCCATTTGCCTGAACCACCAAATAGCCCGGCTTCTGAAAATGCTTCAAGAAAAAACCTTTACCTTTTGACAACCACGGAAATGGTTGCTGACGCAACTCTAATTGAGGCCACACTTAAAGATATAAGAACCCCATTTCAAGCTGAACTCATGCTGATGGACTATGCGGCAAACCTGGCTCTGCTTCATATTGAAAAAGAAAAATTCTGGGATGATCTCAAACCTGTACAATTTTATCCTGTTAAAGAAACTTCTAATTCTGATACAAAATCAGTTAAATCACTGACAATTAAATCTCTTGATGAATGGGAGTTTGAGTCCGGAACAATAGAAAGAATGGCAGTAGGATACCGTGAAAAGAGTGACGCCTTTTTTCCAGTGCTGAAACTCAGCGGCCTGTCAAAAAGTGAGCACGGATATCCAGTTCTACAGGACAACAAAACTGTCGGCATGATTATAGACTCAGGTGGTGTTGAAGGGGTAAAAGCTATTCCTGCCGGAATGCTGCTTGAATTTTTACTGCACGCAGGTAGTGATCTGTACCAAAGTTTATCGCACCGTGGTTTTAGATGGAAACGTCTTCCCCAGAGAAGCATGGCAGATTATTACGGAATTCCTCTTGATAAATCCGGAATTTGGATCAGTCAGGTTTTACCATACGGAACAGGATCTGATGTTTTACAACATGGAGATTATTTAACAAAAATAGGCAGGTGGGAACTTTCACACGATGGGAAAATCATGCATCCTAAATGGGGACTTTCACTGTTTGATTTGCTTTTCCTGGATCAATTGAAAGTTGGTGATTCGGTGGAACTTAGTGTAATCCGTGATCGAAAACTAATAGCCAGTCAAACAAAAATTGCAACCTATGAAAATGATAGACGTCTTATACCTTTGAAAAGTGTAGGGCATTCCCCAAGGTATATCATACAAGGAGGATTGTTATTTCAGGAATTGACCATGAACTACCTCTCAATGTGGGGCAAGAACTGGAAATCAAGGGCGCCTTTACGACTTCGTATGTACTTAGAGCAGAACAATTCTGTTTTGATTCAAAGCGAAGAAAAATCCACAGAATTAACATCCGTAAAGTCAAACATGTCTAAGAAACAACCTCATGTTGTTTTGGTGACACAAGTAATTCCTGATGAACTGAATATAGGATACCAAAAACTTTCAAATGCCATTGTAATGAAGGTCAATGGACGGTCTATACAAAGTTTGGATGATGTTTCAGAAGCATTTGCAAACCCGAAATCTGAATTTCATAAAATTGATTTTATTCCCGGCTCAGAACGCATGAGTGTAGTAATGCCTGTTAATAAACTGGAAGAATCCAATCAAAGAATAAAAGCCAATTATCGTATTCCGGAGCTGTACTCTCTTTAAATACCACAAAATAATCTGTACAGGAATAGTAAATAAATACAACATAGAAAAATGGTAAAGTGAAAATATTTTCAAATGATCATGAAAATCTAAATTCATATCTCAGCTCTGCCAGCAAGTGGATCGAAGAAGAAACTCTGCGATATATTCCGGATGGTGAACCAAAGGAGTATCTTTATGATTTGATGCGAGATTATCCTCAAAGGGGAGGAAAAAGATTTCGTCCAGCACTGGTTTTGCTTAGCTGTGAATTATTTGGTGGAGATCCACAGAAGGCTTTAACTTCTGCCATCGCCTTTGAGTTATTTCATAATTTTGCCCTTGTTCATGATGATATCGAGGATGAATCTTTACTCAGGCGTGGAGAAGCTACATTGCATCGCAAACACGGAACAGCCCTGGCTATAAACGCTGGTGACGCATTGATGTGCATTGTTCATGAAATTCTGCTGGACAATTATTCAATATTAGACAGCAATCTGGCTTTGCATATCCATAAATATTTGAACAATGTCATGCAGTCAACTTTTGAGGGGCAGGCTCTTGATATCGGCTGGGTAGTAAATCAGAAATTCCCAGACAGGAATGAGTACCGAAAAATGATTATCAGAAAAACAGGTTGGTATTCTGGACGAGGACCATGTCAGTGTGGAGCAATGATTGCGGGTGCTTCCGAGTCAGATTTGGAAAATATTGGCAGTTTTGGTGAAGCTATAGGGATTGGTTTTCAGGTGCGTGATGATTTGCTGAATTTGATTGAAGAAAGTGAAACTGAAGCTCCGCTAGCAGGTTCGGGTGGTTACGGAAAAGAACGTGGCGGTGACATTGCCGAAGGCAAGCGTACACTAATTACAATTGAATTACTTGAGAGGCTTGTTGAAAAAGACTCAACAAGAGCAAGAAGTATTCTATTACAATCTCGTGAAAAGGTTTCAAAATCTGATATAGACTGGTGTATTGATCAAGCTGAAATCACTGGTGCTCTGGATGCTGCTTCTAAATACTGTCATGAACAGGTTGAATCAGCATCTTCTGAGTTAAGAAAACTTCCTGATAATTCTTGTAGAACAAAGTTAGCAGAAATTGTCAACTATTTGACACTAGACCGTAAAGCATAAAAACGCTAAAAAATAAATCGACATCATATAAGGATAATGTTAGTATGAAATGTTAACTATCAAACAAACATTAAGTTTATCTTAATATATTATCCCCCGTGATTCAGAAAGAAGAAAAGTTGTTTAATATGTTAGCTGAACCAATCAAAAACAAAGGATATGAACTTTTTGATATTGAATTTAAACGGCAAAACTCACAGCAAATAATCCAGTTATATATTGACAGCCCAAATGGAATCGGAATTGAAGATTGTGTAACAGTAAATCAAGTCGCACAAGAGATACTGGAAGACACTGATCCAAATTTTGAAGATTTCACATTGGAAGTCTCTTCACCAGGAATTTTCAGAAAACTTAAAACACCTGAACATTTTAAATCTTCCACAGGAAAACGTGTCAAAGTACATTTGCAGGAAAAAATACATGGAATCAGCAATGCAACAGGCGATTTACAAGAATGTACTACTGAGAAAATTTGCATCAAACTGGAGTCAGATGGTTCAAATTTAACAATTCCATTTTCACTAATAGCTAAAGCCAATCTTGCACCAATATTAAAATTCTAAAGATATAATTTTTGAAAGCAAAACTATAAATAGAAGGTAAATTTTGAAAGAAAATTTGTATGAAATAATCAAGGACTTCTCAAAAGAGAAGGGCTTAGACCACGAGGTAGTGAAAAAGCTGGTAGAACAGTCTCTTATACAGGCTGCTCAACGTAAACTTCCCTATCGTGAGATTGAAGGTCAAATAAACGAGAAAACCGGCAATATAAACTTATACCATTTTAAAGAAGTAGTTGATCTGGTGGAAGATCCGAACAATGAAATTTCGGTGGAGGATGTATTCGAAATAGACCCTGATGCAGGAATTGGTGATGAGGTTGAATATGAAATCAGTGATCGGGAATTTCAGCGAATTGCTCATTCAACACGACCTATTATTTTCGGCAGTTTAAAAGAGGCGGAACGTCAAATGGTCGTTTCCACTTTCACAGAAAAAATTGGAGACGTATTAACCGGTACAGTCTTGCGAGTCGAACCCAACGGTCGTGTAGCATTGAGTTTTCAAAATAAAGTTGAAGCATACTTGTTCCGCAGAGAACAAATTTACGGTGAAAACTTTACATTTGGTGATCATGTCAGAGTGTTGCTGCTGGATGTTAATGACAACCCACACAAAGATTCTCAACTGACAATATCAAGGACCCATCCCGGATTGCTGATAAAGTTGTTCGAAATGGAAGTCCCGGAAATTTATGACGGAATAGTTAAAATAGTCAGTGCTTCAAGAGAACCAGGTCGAAGGGCAAAAATTTCAGTATATTCCACAGATGAAGAGGTCGATCCCGTAGGTTCATGTGTGGGAATGCGTGGAAGCAGAGTACAGACCATTGTCAATGATTTGCATGGAGAAAAAATTGATATTGTGCGCTGGAGCGAAGATATTGACGTATATACCTGCAATGCACTTGCACCTGCAGAAATTGACAGTCTTGAAATTGATGAAGAAGCACAACAAATTGATGTTGTAGTTGCTCCAAATCAACTTTCATTAGCAATCGGACACAAAGGGCAAAATGTACGTCTGGCCTCAAAATTGATCGGTTACAAAATCAACATTGTTGCATCTGAAGAAGAAGACCTTTCTATTGATGAGCAGCTGGAAAAAGAGTTTGCAAAATCAAAGGATAATGGAGAAGAGAATGCAGAAGTTACAGAGAACCTGTCAGAAGACAGTAATAGTGAATCAGCTGAAATTACAGCTGAAATTGAGCAACATGATAATATTCTGGATGCATCCTCTGAAACAGCTGAAGAAACAGTAGTTGAAGGTGAGAAAGAGGAACCGGCAACATTAAAAGAAGATCTTGTTGCAGAAAATATTCCGGCTGAAGAAACGAATGAAATCATTGATGCTGATGAAACATCTGCATCAGACAATGAAACAGAGTCTAATGCTAATAATAAGACTGAGACTGAGACTGAGAATGAAACAGAAGTAGAAACAGAAACAACAGGTACAGCCTGATAAAACCTGCTGACAAATCATTCTTGTAAATTCGTTTAAACATCAATTGTAACCACATGTCTGAAGTAAGAGTATTTGAACTGGCAAAAGAATTAAAAATGCCTGCAAAGCAGTTGCTCACCAAAATGCGCAAAGCAGGAATTCCTGTTACAGGGAATTTCTCTGAAATGTCTGTTGAGCAAGCCGAGATAGTCAGGAAAATGGCTAAGAGTACTACAGGCATAGTTTTACCAGAGTCTGTAAAAAGATCCGGTCTGCGTCCGGTCAAACCCACTGAAAAAACAATTGAAGCAACTGATGATTCTAAAAAGAGAAAAATTTCAAAAACAGCAAAAATTGTCACAATCTCCACCAAATCTAAATTAGATGAGGATGAGGTTGAAGAATCACCAAAAAGGAGAGTACGCAGGAAACTAAAAGATAGTCCCTCAATAAATGATGCTGAATTGAGTACTGAATCAAAAAACAAACTTGATTCAGAAGCAATTGAGACTGAAACCAAGGAAGCAGAAACATCCCCACAAATATCATCAGTAGAAGATAAGAAATCAAAAAAGGATGAAACTGCCCAAGTTATACTACACGACGAAAACACTTTATCAGGGGCTGAAAAACTCAGTGATGACAGTGTAAAAGAGTTACATGTTGAAAAAATTTCCCCTTCCAAAGCATCTGAAGATAATACAAATTACAAAGCTGCTGAAGCAGGTACAGATTCAGATGATTCGGCTCTCATCAAGACAGTTAAAAAATCAAAGAAAACCAAATATATCTTTAAGCACACTCAAACAGATGGAGAAGATGTACCGGCAAAAAGGAAGAATTTTCGTCGACCAGAGTCAGATATAAAACGCAGAGGCGGAGGAGGACAAAGAGATTATTATAATATTCGTGAGAGAAGACCACGCCGTCAAAGGAAAGCTGTCACTAAGGATCAGGTTTTAGCAAAAGGGTTGGAAAAAACACCAGAAACCGCAGCACCAAAGCATGTATTCAATCCAAGGAAAAAAAACATCCGTATAGGTAATCAGGTTGGTGTTGCTGAACTGGCAGGACTGATAGGGATTAAAGTACCTGAAATCTTAAAGAAACTTATGTCCTTAGGCATAATGGCAACTATTAACCAAACAATATCTGGTGATACTGCAGAACTGATTGCTGCAGATTTCGATGTAACAGTTGAAGTTGAAACATTCGAATTATCTGATCTGCTTAAAGAAGAAGAACTGGATGTTTCCCAACTTGAAGAACGTGCGCCAATTGTAACAATAATGGGACATGTAGATCATGGTAAAACGTCTCTTCTTGACAAAATTCGTGAAACTCGTATTGCTTCCGGAGAGGCAGGTGGCATAACACAGCACATTGGCGCATATCATCTGAAGGTCGGTGGAAATAGAATCACTTTTCTGGACACACCTGGCCATGAAGCTTTTACATCAATGCGTGCAAGAGGTGCGAACATAACAGACATAGTAATTCTGGTTGTTGCAGCAGATGATAAAGTCCAACCTCAAACAATTGAAGCAATCCAGCATGCTCGCGCAGCAGACGTACCAATCATTGTTGCTGTAAACAAAGTTGACCGCCCGGAAGCTGATCCAACAAGAATCCAACAGGAACTGCTTAGCCACGAACTGATACCGGAAGATTTGGGAGGAAATACCATTTTCGTCAAAGTTTCCGCAAAAACAGGCGAAGGAATTGATGAACTGCTGGAAATGATACATTTACAGGCAGAGATACTGGAACTCAAATCAACACCCAAGGGGATGGCACGTGGAACCATCATTGAATCACGCGTGCGTAAAGGACAAGGTCCCGTTGGTACTGTTTTAGTTCAACGAGGAACAATAAAGATTGGCGATTATTTTGTAATGGGCAGCATCCATGGACGAATCAGGGCAATGTTCAATGAAAGCGGAAGCACAATGGATGAAGCAGGACCATCAATTCCTGTTGAAATATCCGGATTAAGCAACGTACCTGAAGTAGGAGAATTGTTTGTTGTTCTTGAAGATGAAAAGAATGCACGTCTAATTGCAGAGGAACAAGAATATAAATTAAGAGCTGAAACTATCAGAGAACATCAAAAAACAAGTCTGGATAATCTTTTCAACAAAATTGAAGAAGGTGAGGCTACAGAACTACGGCTTATATTAAAAGGGGATGTACAGGGTTCAGTTGAGGCTCTCAGAACCTCAATAGAACAAATAGGCGATGAACGGATTTCTCCGCGATTTCTGCTGTGTTCAGTAGGCAATGTCACAGAAACTGATATTACTTTAGCTTCCGCATCAGATGCGATTATTGTTGGCTTCAACGTACAGATGGATGCAAAAGCCAGAGAGATACGTGCAAATGAAGGAGTTGATGTACGGCTTTATGATGTTATTTACAACGCATTGGATGATATCAAGGCAGCAATGGAAGGTCTCCTTAAACCAGAAATGCGTGAAGAAATTATTGGACATTTGGAAATTAGACAGGTCTTCTCTTCCGGAAAGAATGGTATTGTAGTTGGAGGACTTGTCACAGACGGTAAGATGTCCCGGAATAGTATGATTCGTGTGCTTCGAGATGAAAAAAACATTTTCGAGGGTTCAATTATTTCCTTAAAACGCTTTAAAGATGATGTACAGGAAGTATCACAAAATTATGAGTGCGGCATGATTTTGGATTTTGCGGAAATTGAAAATGGCGACATAATTGAAGCCTTTGAGCAAATTGAGGAGAGCGCACGGTTATAAAAAAGATGAACAAAGCAGGAAAAAGTAATCTGAGTACTTTGGTACATCGTCGCCTATCAGAAGTACTGCTATTTGAAAGTAATGATCCCCGTTTCAGAAATGTTACAATAAGCCGAGTAGAGGCATCGGCAAATTTGAGCTTCGCGAAAGTCTATGTTTCTATTTTCCCTCCAGAAGGACACGAGGAGCTCATCAAATCATTAAATCATGCATCAGGGTTTTTCAGTCGACAACTTGGACAGATTCTAAAAACTCGTAATACACCTCAGTTGCTCTTTAAATATGATGCCGGATATGACCATAGTGATGAAATTGAAACTTTGTTGAGGGATGTTATTCCAGATGAAACAGATAGCAGTCAAAAAAACCGATTTTAACCATAAATTAACAGGTTCCGTTATACATTCATTTTGGTTTATGGTTAACCTATAAAGGTTTCTTGAAGATCATCAACATTGATAAGCCTAAGGGTTGGACATCTTACGATGTTGTTCATTTTATTAAACGTCAATTTAATGAAAAAAAAGTAGGCCATCTCGGTACTTTAGATCCTCTTGCAACTGGTGTTTTGCCTGTATTCTTAGGTAAAGCAACTCGTCTTATTCCTCTTTTCAATGAATCAGATAAAACTTACCGTGCCGTATGCAAGTTGGGTGAGTCAACCGACACATACGATGCGGAAGGCACTGTAACAAACTGCGGTGATATCAGCTCCTTAAATCCACTGGACATAATAAAAACAGTTAATTCATTTCATGGGAATCAAATACAAAAAACACCTGCATTTTCCGCAGCAAAAGTAAAAGGGGTTCCAGCTTATAAACTGGCCCGGCAAGGCCTGAAGGTTCCAGACAAAACAAGGTCTGTGATATTCCATGAATTAGTAGTTGAATCCATTGAACTTCCTTATGTCCAGATTTGGATACATTGCTCGAAAGGCACCTACATAAGGTCTCTGGCAAATGATCTGGGGCAAGTATTGAATGTTGGTGCATACCTGACTTCTCTGGAAAGATTAGCTTGTGGGAAATGGTTCAATAGTGAAAATTCAGTCACAGTTGAGAAACTGAAAATGTTTGACAACGAAAATGAGGTCCCCTGGATTAGTCCATTAGAAGTTCTTGATCACCTTTACACTGTTGTTTCCAATAACCGGATGGTTAGCTTAATAAAACATGGAAGAACTGTTGAACTTACAAATGTGCCCTATGGTGATGATAATGGTGTGAAAGCTGAAAAAACAGATTTTGTTGAAGGTAAATCAGACAAACAAGCCAAAGTTATAGATACTTGCCAAAATTTAGTTGCCATAGGCCGAATTATATGGGAGAATGGCGGAAGTTATTTTAAACCTACAAAAGTTTTCGTTTAGATTATAATAAACTATAAATGCTATCAAAAAAAAGAAAGGTTGAAATCGTAGAAAAGTTCGGTAAAAACATTGCCGATACGGGCTCTACCGAAGTACAGGTCGCATTATTAACTGAGAGGATAAACTCATTGACTGATCATTTACGCAAGCAACCGAAGGATTTTAGTTCCAGACGTGGATTATTAAAACTGGTTGGACAGCGAAGAAATTTCATGAATTATCTCAAAAACAGAAGTAGTGATAGTCATGCATCTGTTTCAAAACAGCTCAAAATACGTATCAAGTGACTCACATTAAGCATCACAGAGGACTTAACCACGGGGGGTGGTCTTCTTTGAGTATGGAATTATTTGGCTGATGCGTCAATATTCCATTTCAATTCCCCCGCATTATGTATTACACATTCTGCATTCCCTTTTCCTGCTTTCCATCAATTGCTTAAAACAAGTATCAAGGATTTTGCAAGAAGCATTATCTCATATATCTGCATAGCCTCCGGCTTTACAGGTACTTGAAGAGAATTAATGCAGAATGTTTCTTATGGTTAAGTGTAGTGAATAATCATCGTAAAATGGCATTGCCACATGTATGAATCGATAGAACGTTGAATATCAGGAGAATAATGAAAACAGTAGAAAGAGAATTTGGACCGGCAACTTTAAAGCTGGAAACAGGAAGAATGGCAAAACAGGCAAATGGGTCTGTTTTAGTAACATATGGTGACACAGTAGTACTTGTTGCTGCAACTGCAGCTAAAGGATCAGGGAGTGGATCAGATTTTTTCCCATTATCCGTGTTTTATGTAGAAAAAGCCTATGCCTCCGGACGAATCCCTGGAGGATTTCTAAAACGAGAAGCACGACTTTCCGATCATGAAACACTAATTTCCCGAATTATTGATCGTCCACTCAGACCAGCATTTGAAGACAATTATTTGGCGGACACATTAATTGTTGCAACCGTTTTGAGTCACGATTTAGTTCATCCATCGGATGTTGCCGCAATGAACGGGGCCTCAGCAGCATTGGCAATTTCAGACATTCCATTTTATAACCCTCTTGGAGGTGTAAGAGTGGGACGTATCGATGGGGAATTTACAATTAACCCAAGTCCGGAATTGCTTGAGAACAGTGACCTCAACATTTTTATGGCAGCATCTAAAGACGCAATACTGATGGTTGAAGGTGAGGCAAATAATGTCAGTGAATCTGTAATGCTGGATGCGCTTTGGTATGGTCATGAGCAAATTCAGCCCATAATTGCCATGCAGGAAGAATTGATGAAAAGTGTTGGCAAGAAAAAACGTGAGGTAGAAGTTCCCGAAGTTGATATTGAACTGAAAAATAAAGTTGAAGCAGTTACACCAGAACGTTTACGACAGGCATTAAGCATAAAAGAAAAGATGGAGCGCTATGAGAGCTTGGCTTCCTTACATGATGAAATGAGTAATGAAATTCTAGGTGAAACTCCTGAAGCTGATGTATCAAAAGAGTTCAGTCAAATATTTTCAGATATTAAAAAAGAGGAAATGCGATCGCGTCTGATTAAAGATAATATTCGCATTGACGGACGAAAACCTGAAGAAATCAGGCCTATCACCTGTGAAACAAAAGTATTGCCGAGGACTCATGGTTCCGCATTATTCACTCGTGGAGAAACACAAGCCCTTGCTGTTACAACATTGGGTGCTCGTGAAGATGAAAAAATGATAGACTCACTGGAAGGTGTTTCTTTCAAAAGATTCATGCTGCACTACAACTTCCCCAGTTTTAGTGTTGGAGAAACTAGTCCTCCACGAGGTCCTGGCCGAAGAGAAATCGGTCACGGGACTCTTGCCGAACGCGGCTTGACCCCAATTGTACCTACTAAAGCAGAATTTCCTTACACAATTCGACTTGTTTCAGAAATACTTGAATCAAACGGATCATCCTCAATGGCTACCGTTTGCGCGGTATCATTGGCAATGATGGATGCCGGAGTGCCGCTCAAAGAAGCCACTGCGGGAATTGCAATGGGATTGATCAGTGACGGAAAAAACCATGTTATTCTTTCAGATATTCTAGGCGATGAAGATCACCTTGGGGACATGGATTTTAAAGTTGTTGGTACTGAAAGTGGTATCACTGCACTACAGATGGATATAAAGATCAAGGGACTCAGTCGTGAAATTGTGGAAAAATCCTTGATGCAGGCACGTGAAGGGCGTTTGCATATCCTGGGAAAAATGGGGGAAGTCCTGAAAGAATCACGTGAAGGATTATCATCATACGCCCCACGATTTATAACGCATAAAATCTCACAAGACAAAATCGGGACTGTAATAGGCCCCGGAGGGAAAATGATCAAAAACATAGTTGATCAAACCGGAGTGAAAATAAATATTGATGATGACGGAATTGTTTCAATAATGTCCCGAAACCATAAAGCTGTTGATGAGGCTTTGGAAATAGTAAAAAATCTGACAAGAACAATTGAAATTGGAGAGACCTATACCGGACCTGTAAAGAAAGTGATGGACTTTGGCGCATTCGTGGAAGTTTTTCCAGGAACAGAAGGACTTGTTCACATCTCAAATTTGGCAGAAGGCAGAGTTGAAAAGGTGACAGATGTTTGCCGAGAAGGTGATGTTGTCACAGTTAAAGCAACCGGTGTTGACAGACGGGGGAAAATACAGCTCAGCATAAAAGACGTTTAAGTCCAAAAAGCTAAGTCAAATCAAATTATTGCACAGAATATAGTGCCTGTTGACATTTATCATTTCAAAATGTCAGCAGGCATTCCCTCCATATTCCTTTCTTCTATAAACAATTTTCACTCTCAGAATTGTTCTAAGATCAATCAGCAATTCTTAAGAATCAGGACAATATAGATTGAATTTGGACTGGTCACAGGATATGTTGAAATGATGTTTCAATCATTTCATCCACCTTTTATTACACTTAATGCATCTAGTCATCACTGATTCTGGTTTGGGAGGTTTATCAGTCTGTGCCAGGTTGATGTATCTCTTAGAGAATCACGCGCAATCCGGACTTTCTAATTTCCCACCTGAAAATATAAAAATCACTTATGTAAACTCTGTGCCGTCTGATGACCGCGGATACAATAGCATGTCCGGAAGGACCGAACAAATTGAGACATTTGATAAAATTATCCGCAACACAACTCGTTTGCTTTCACCCGACAGTATTTTTGTTGCCTGTGGTACACTCTCGGTATTATTGGAACATATGCTTCTTCCTGCGGAAAAAACAGTTAAAATAGAAGGAATTGTACCGCTTGGTGTCAGGATGCTATTGGGAAGCCTGAAAAAAAAACCGCGATCAACTGCTCTGATCTTTGGCACACCGACTACAATAAGTAATAAAACTTTTCAGCAAGAACTTCTCAGGAATGGAATCGCAGAAAAACAAATAATTGCACAATCATGTCCGGATTTGGCAAGTGAAATATCAAATGATCCGGAAGGTATAAAAGTATATGAAAGCATTCAGCACTGGGTTAAAAAAGCCCTGCTGCAGCTGCAACAAAATATCTCAGATCATTTAATAGTATTTCTAGGTTGCACCCATTATAGTTATCGTGAAAATTTGTTCCATCAGGCTTTTATTCAAGAGGGATTCAGCAATATTACTATGCTTAATCCAAATCATGCTGCAGCAGAAAAATTGCAAAAAAGCATAATGGATGCTAAGCAATCTGATCAGTCAAAAAAAAACAAATTTACAGTTGATTTTGTAACTCCTTATGAAATTCCAGAACAGGAAAGAATCACCCTCAAAAATTTGCTGAATCCAATTTCGCCTCAAACAAGTAATGCTTTCCAAAACGCCAGATTATTACCTGATCTTCTTGATGATTGACCCATGACTCCACAAACCCTGTCAAATCATGATTTGATTTCATGTGTAAAATCATCTCAAATGCTGGACTTTTTGCCTGAATCAAAAGTTTGGTTTACCCATCTCAATCTGCATAAATATCAGGGAAAAAAAATACCGGACAATGACATAATTGCGGAACAGCTAATTTCATATTATGACTTAGCTGATATTCAGCATTTCCTGTTATTGATTGATCATCACCAAATTGAACAATGGACAGAAGAAAATGAACCTGTCTCTTTTCAGGTATTAATAGAGATAGAACTTTGCAACAGAAAAAACGAATTACAAAACAATCTTCTGGAAATGAGGGGATGCGTCTGGAAAAACGTTATTGATCCGGAAACAATTCTGGAAATATTCAAGAATAATCCAAATTCATTACTGGATGCTGTGGCATTAAACAGACAGGCGGTTATTGTTGATTCAAAACAGCCTTTACGTCTTGAAGTGCTTAAAATTCCAAAGCCCTGGGGATACGAAGGCTGGTACACCGGAGTTGAAAAACGTGGTGTGGTAAAAGTTACAGACGATTTCGGGAAAACTGAACTGCCTTGTGCTTTAACTCTTTTTAAAAAACAGATGCTCGCTGGTCATTCTGAATCATTAATCTTGCTCAAAACACTTAATCCTGTTGCTGAGGAAGCAGTTGGAGATTTGTATTTTGAGTTGCACGAAAAAAAATGGGAAGTATATGTGGTTACAGAAATCGATAATACTGCCTGGCCTTCCGGAACAGGAATTATTAAAGCAGGATTATGTCCGGAAAAAATTGAAAAATATCAGCAAAATCATGGTAATGAGTGGACGACAAAGCTGCTTCATGATTTTAAATCAGCAGTCGGAGAATATGAAAAAATACGTCGCCAGATAGATGATTCCCAAGACCAAATCACAAAAGAAATGCTGGCACAGGAGTTGGAATTGAGAGAAAATGCCTCCGATTTTGTTGGCGATTTACCGGTAAAAGTAGGTGAAATTATCAGCTTTCCTGTGCTGCAAATACATTCTTTGCGTCATGGCATAAAAGTTATAGAATTTCAAACACCTCATTACGAACGTCTGATACTGATGTTCGCCCAAAAAGTTCTCACACAAAATCATTGGGACACAGAAGAAGCGATCAACAAAATGCAAGCGGATGTATATCATCCGCCTAAGCTTGAATGTATCCAAAAATCAACAGGCTTGGCAGTGGAGCGATTTAATGAATTCCCGCAATTCGCATTTGACAGAATTTGTCTGGAACCAAATAATTCTTTTAAGGACCAGCTAGACGGTAAATATCATCTGCTAATTGTCATCAGTGGTCAGGCTGAAGTATCACCTTTAAAAGGCAAACCGATTGTACTGAATGCTGAAGAATCTTTGTTTATGCCTGTAGCGATGGGAAGCTATCGACTGGAAAGCACTGGTGAGAGCCAACTGATTTGCTTAAAGGCAGCACCAAAATAAATGATGATCGTTGAAGTTGCTCTCAATTTACCCATGCGAAAGTGCTTTGATTATTGTTGGCCAAAGAAACTTGAAAAGACTCCGGAAGCAGGATTGCAGGTATTAGTTCCATTTGGGAGACAGAAAAAAGGCGGTGTAGTTGTAAGTGTAAAAGAGCATTCGAAATTTCCTGAACTAAAAAATATTGAATCTCTTGTTGATGAGAAACCATTATTTTCTGCAGAAATCCTAAAATTTACCAAGTGGACTTCCGAGTATTATTTTTGCGGATGGGGTGAAGTGCTTAATGCCGCAATCCCCGGCGGACTTTCCCTGCGTCTCTGTACGGCATATTTCCCTCAAACTAACCCTCTCCCTGAACTGGACAAACTAAACAAAAAGCTGACCGCTCTTATCTGCAGTCAGCAATCCTGGACTGAACAGGAATGGCAAAATTGTCGTCCTGATAAAAAAGATCAGCTGATAATGCAGCAATGGATTGAAAAACAGCATATTCACAAAAAGCAGGTTTTAGAGGGTCAAAAAACAAAACCTAAAATGGAGCGCTGGGTAAGACTACTCTCTGATGATAATACAAAAAAAACTGATAATCGAAGAAAAACTAAACGCCAGCAAATATTTGAAATTTTAAACGAAAGTCCTGAAATATGCTGGAGCGATATTCAAAGCAGAATCAACACTCCTGCACAAGCATTAAATAAGCTTAAACATGAAGGTCTGATTGAATTTTTTGAAAAACGTGTTTATCGCCGATTTTTAGATGGAGGACTGCCGGAGATTGAGCCTTTCCTGGAGTTGAATGCTCATCAAAATTCGGTATTTGAAGAGGTTTCACAATCAATAAAAAATGGATTATACCACACTTATTTACTGGAAGGCGTAACAGGAAGTGGAAAAACGGAAATCTATCTTCATGCAGCACAAACAACACGGGCAACAGGAAAATCATGTCTTGTTCTTGTTCCTGAAATATCACTTACACCACAGCTTGTCAACCGTTTTCGCTCTCGTTTCGGAGATCAGGTTGCGGTACTGCATAGTGGCATGGATGATGGTGAGCGGTTTGATGAATGGTCAAGAATACATCAGGGAATGGCATCAATTGTTATTGGAGCACGCAGCGCTGTATTTGCACCCATGAACAATTTAGGACTGATCGTGGTCGATGAAGAACACGATACTTCCTATAAGCAAAGTGAGAGCCCACGCTATCACGGACGTGATGTGGCTATTTATCGCGGATTTATTTCTGGTGCGACTGTTTTGCTTGGTTCCGCGACACCTTCTCTGGAATCCGCAAACAATGTAAATATTGGAAAATATAAACTTTTAAGCCTCCCTTCCCGTATCCATCAAGAATTTTTACCGGATGTCAGGCTCTTGGATATGAAAACTGTTACATGCCAAAAGGGTAGCCCTTATTTTGCCAGTGAATTGGTAGAAGCCCTGCGTCTCAGACTACGAAAAAAAGAACAAAGTATTCTATTTTTGAATCGCCGTGGTTTTGCTCCTTTGGTTTGCTGTCCAAAATGTGAAACTACTACTACCTGTCCAAATTGCAGCTTGAGTATGGTTTACCATCAAGGTGCAAATCAAATACGCTGCCATCAATGTGATTTGGTAAAACCTCTACACCAGATATGTCCGGATTGCGGAAGTGACCAGGAGCCACTGATTATCGGCACAGGAACAGAACAAGTTGAAGAGAATCTAAGAATGTTTTTTCCTGACGCGCGAATTTTAAGAATGGATCGTGACACGTTGCATGGCAAATATGCCCTTTCAAAAATGCATGAGCGAATTCGTAATCATGAGGTGGATATTGTTATCGGCACCCAATTAGTAACCAAAGGCCATGACTTTCCGGAAGTGACTCTGGTCGGTGTAATTTTATCCGATTTGTCGCTGAACATTCCGGATTTCCGAGCAAGTGAAAGGACTTTTCAATTATTGACTCAAGTTGCCGGTCGTGCGGGGAGAGGGCATAAACCTGGAGAGGTACTCATCCAAACACACAACCCTCGTCATCACAGCCTGCTTTGCTCAAAAGAGCACGACACAGTCCGGTTTCGTGAGCTGGAACTTGAACAGCGAAAAAATCTCAGTATGCCACCATTTAATTCATTAACACTGATTTTGTGCAGCAGCCCTCTAGAAGAACGTGCTGAAAAACTAGCAAGAGAAATAGATGAAAAAATCAAAGTGATTATTAAAAATCGCAGACAAACACCAATTGATAAAAACCCTGAACATGCTAGTTTCCTTCATGTTAAGATAATCGGCCCCGTAGAAGCGCCAATGAAAAAATTGCGAAACCGATTTCGCTGGCTGCTACTGCTAAAAGCTGACACTGCAAAACCAATTCTGCATTTATTACCTCAAATTTTTGAAAACCCTCCCAAAACAATGCGTAATGAACTGATACAGATTGATGTGGATCCACACAATTTGATGTAAAAAAGGTTTGGTGATGACAGAAATCAGAGAGGCAGTTAAAGAAGATTTTGACCAGATTTGGAAAATTTTTCACAAAATTGTATCTGCTGGTGAAACCTACCCATATCCAAGGAATACAAGCAAAGAGGAAGCATATCATCTATGGATAACTCTACCGAAAAAAACCTTTGTCTGTGTAGAAAATCAAATTGTGCTTGGAACGTATTACTTGAAACAAAACAATCCCGGTGGGGGAAGCCATGTCTGTAATTGCGGTTATATGGTTGGAAATGAAGCCAGAGGGAAAGGTGTGGGATCAATGATGTGTGAGCATTCTCAAAACATTGCCAGAGAACTTGGCTTTAAAGCAATGCAGTTTAACCTGGTAATATCCAGCAATAAACAGGCAATAAGGTTATGGAAAAAACATGGATTTGATACGGTTGGAAAAATCCCGAAAGCATTTGATCACCCAAAAAATGGTTTTGTTGACGCACTGGTGATGTATAAATGGCTTTAAGCTATTAATTGGAATGTACTCTGTCAGATTGATTTAAAATGAGAAACGAATACTACTGATTTTTTCAACTATTCATCAGTGCTCATGCAGTTATACTAACTGCATTTCCAGCGGTTGAAATGCTTCTTCATAATCCGCTATCAACTTCAACTCTTTCCCTGTCCAATTGTAATTATTCCATTTGATCCGAAAAGTTTTACATAAACATTCAAGCAGCAGCCTGCACAATTCGACTCTGGAATGTTTTGGATAAATCCCAACAGATTCAAGCGAATGTATCTCACGACGCAGGTTTTTCTCACGAGCGTATGGGAATATTTGCATAATCTGGGGAATAGAATCTTTGACTAAAATAGAACCATGCTGCAAAAATACTCGTGTTGAGGGAGCTTTTTTTCGCCGTATAATTCTTACTCGTTGTGCGCTGCCGATTATTTTTCGGCCTTCAATTAAGATTTCATAAGCTGATGGTTCAGCAAAACAAATATGAGGTTCCTGATTTTTCTTCAGAGAGGATTTTTTGTGTAATTCCGGATTCAGCCCCAACTCCTTAAAAAAAAGCATAAATCCATTGGCAAGGTATTGATAATTATCGAGTACACCTCCAGGGAATTGCTTGTCCAGAACTCCTGCAGTTAAAGAATATGTAAGATCAAATCCATGTAAAACTGCTTTTCCACCTGTCATTCTCCGGACAACAGGTATTGCAAGACTCTGACAAGCCTGCAAATCAATTAATGAATCAAGCTGTTCATTTCGACCAAGTGAAAGAGTCAGGCATTCCCAATCATATAGTCTGAAAATCGGCTGTTCATCATGAGAATAATTGTCCAGCAGTACCTGATCCGCAGCCATATTAAAACTTCCGGAACATGGAACATCTTCGATCAGGCGCCAACTATACATCTTTACAATTGACGAGTCATGACTTTGGATTCAGTAAGCTTGAAAAATCCATACCTCCAGTCATTTTCCCAATTTGCTGGCCAAGCGAATTCTGCATATTCTGCTGACTTTTCCTTAGTCCTTCATTGACAGCAGAAAGGATCAAATCCTGGAGTGTTTCAATATCATCCACATCAACAACTTCAGGATCAATTTCTATACTTTTTGCTTCCTGTTTTCCATTGAAAGTCATCTTAACCATCTCACCGCCAACAGAGACATCAAAAGTCTGTTTAGCCAGTTCTTCCTGCTGCTGTTTCATTGTTTCAGAAAGTTCCTGCGCCTTTTTCATAATTTCATTCATATCAATCATTTCGTACTCCGTTTTAATTGTTCAAATTATTTAATCAAGCAAATTATTTTGATTTCCTCAAGCATCTGATAGTTCAATACTTGTTATTTTACTGTTTTTAAATACAGAAAGAATATCTTGTACTAATGGAAATTCCATGGCATTTTTGCGCTTTTCTTCTTTCTCATGCTCTAAAAGAATTTGTTCATATTCAGCAATTGTGTGCCGCGATGTCTCAGCGATAGTATCCTCACATTTAATTGTGACAGAATGTCCTGTAATTTCTGATACAGCTTTTTCCAATAACTCTATGTTTTGCTGAGTCAGCATTTTCGCGTAGTTTTCACTTTTAAAAACCAGTTTCAAATCGGAACCATCCAATTTCTGTGGGACAGCATTTCTCACATAACTTGCCAGTATTGACGAATATTTTTGAACCGCCTCGGAAAACTGATACCATTCCTCCGGAGGTTTTTCACTTAACTGTGCTGTATTTTGTAATGCGTCCGAACTCCTCTTTTCTTCGGTTGGGGAATACGAACTCTCCGTATCACCTTCTATTTGCTGATGAGAATCTTCAGCAACTTTGTCATCTGCCTGAGGAGCCGGTGGTTCCATCACATTAACCATTTCCTGATCAACTTGTGAATCGTTTAGTTGCTCCGGATTATAATCACTTAATTCCGCAATCTGCGGTTCGGAAACATTAAAATCCGTTGCGCCCTGTATTTCTCCAGCAGATTCTTTCTTCCCTGACTGCAACAAGTTTTTGATCATTGATGCGTCAGCTTGAGGTGTGTTTACTGATGGTTCATCTGTAGATATTTGCTGCTGTAATGATTCTGAATTTGCCTTTTCATTTTCTGTCTGATCCGTTTTATCCTTTTTTTCTGCTTCTGACCGCGGTGTAAACCTGTCGGCAACTGGTTTACCTCCGCGTATGTTCTGTATTTCTCTGATCATCTCCGGAAGTCCTACCAGAGGTACAATTGAGGCTATTTGCAAAATAGCCATTTCAAAACATATTTTGGTATGCGCGCTGCGTTTCATCTGCTCTTCAAGATCAAGCAACACATGAAAAATCTGTTGCAATTCATCTGCACTTACTAATTTTCCCAAAGAAGCAAATGCCTCCAGATCATCAGAGGAAAGTTCCTGAAACAACGCTGGATTTGTTCCAAGCGTCCGCACAAGTGAAACAGTTTTAATTGTTTGCAATAAATCTGACAAAATATCATGTACATCATGTCCATGTTCCTGAAGTTTTTGAAAATATTGCAGAGCCTCAGCAGCATTTTTTTTCAGAATTGCCTCTATGAAGGCAAAGCGGGACTCACTATCTAAAATCCCAAGAATCTGGGCTACTTTCTGGTCAGTGGCAGATGTACCGGTAAAACTGAGAATTTGATCAATTGCAGTAAGCGCGTCCCTCATTCCTCCGACAGAGTTACGTGCAATCATTTCCAGAGCCTTTCTTGAGAGCTCCAGACTTTCATCCGCCACAACTTTCTCCAGAAAATCTGCCATTTTTTTTATCGGTATTCGTAAAAAATCATAGCGCTGACAACGAGAAATAATGGTCGCGGGAACTTTATAGGGATCGGTGGTTGCGAAGATAAATTTAACGTGTGCAGGCGGTTCCTCCAGAGTTTTTAAGAGCGCGTTAAAAGACTCAAGGGTCAGCATGTGTGCTTCATCAATTATGTAAACTTTATAACGGCATCTTGCCGGCACATAATTCACATTTTCTCGCAGTTCGCGTATATTTTCTATCCCACGGTTGGACGCGGCATCAATTTCATACACGTCAGGAGACGCGTTCTGATTGATCTCAAGGCAGTTTTCACAAGTATTACACGGATCCCCATTGTCAGGATTTAGGCAATTTAGTGCACGTGTCAATATCCTTGCCGCACTGGTTTTGCCAACTCCACGTGATCCTGCGAACAAAAAAGCATGAGCCACTCTGTCAGAGATTACTGCGTTGCGCAGGGTTTGAGCTGCTGTTTCCTGACCAATCAGATCGTCAAAGCGTGAGGGTCGCAGCTTTCGCGCAAGAACTACATAAGACATGAAGGGAATCCCTTTTTTTAGAAGAGTGGCTGAGGAATGCGGCACATCTCCGAAATCTTAGTGCTGCTTCCGCTAGGATCTGACACGGTTCGAAATTTTCGATTGCGCACCCCCAGCCATAAGAAGTGTTTTGCAGTAACAATCTCAGCATGTGTCAGGAAAGAACTAAATTCTAATGTATTTCTTGTATATTGGCAATTTGTTTTTCAGCTATTAAAACTATCATCCAACTCATTTCAGCAAATTGTATCCAAATATCGATCACAGATTAATTTTATCAGTACTGATTATTCACAAATTTTGCAAATATTGTTAAAATGTGTTTCCGAATAACTATTTTTTTCTACCTGTTTGTTGGAGTTAGTAATGGCTAAATGGTTGATGGTATCAGATGTAGTTCAATTGCTGCATGTTCCGGAGGCAACCATTTATCGCTGGATACGCCAGGGGGACATCCCTTGTATCGTTCGCCGTGGGAAATATTACTTCAAACAGTCCACTCTTTTTTCCTGGGCAGAATCAAAGCACATCCACCTTGAAGAACATTTACTTAATAAGCAAAAGAGAAAACAGGATGTTAAAACCTCACAGTTCCTGCTGGTGGAAGCTCTCAAGGCAGGAAAAGTTTTTCATGATGTTCCTGCCGATTCTATTGAAATACTGTTTCAGGAAGTTTCTTCCCGCATGGAATTGTCTCGTTCTGTTTCAGACTCATTAGCCGAACAACTGCTGCAACGAGAAAAAATTTCTTCTACCGGAATTGGCAACGGTTTTGCTATACCTCATCCAAAAACACCTCTGGGTCAGCAAATAACGCAATCAATGGTTGGAGCATTTTTTTTGCGGACTCCATTGGATTTTAAAGCTCCGGACGGGCTGCCTGTCTTTACGGCATTTGTGCTTTTGAGCACAGATTCCCATCATCACCTGCTGTTGCTTTCTCAACTGGCTCGTTTGCTTGGCAATTCAAAACTGAATGAATTACTCAACAACTCACCTTCATTAGAAATTTTAGTTGAACAATTTGAAAAAACTCTGGCAGAAACAGCTTAAGCTTTTCCTTCCAAAAAGTTTTGCTGGATCTGACACTGATCTGCTGTCACGCTTCCAGGCAGTCTCAGCGAGAGAATCTCTGGTAATGATGACTGCGGCTCTTGTTATCGGCCTGATCTGTGGTATTTTCGCGGTTGCACTTAACTGGAGTGTCCATTCATTAAGACTGTTTATCACAGAATTAGAATTAGGTTGGCGTGCTATTTTTTTCCCTGCTTTAGGGGCAGGCATTGCGGTTTTTTTGGTGCGCTCAATAATACGTGATTCTGCAGCTCATGGTGTTTCTGATGTGATCAAGGCAATTGCAATGGGTTCAGAAACTTTGAAGAGACGCATGATTCATTCACGTTTCATCGGCAGTTTACTGACAGTAGGCAGTGGAGGATCAACAGGCTTGGAGGGTCCTATTGTGAGTATCGGCGGCGCCATTGGTTCAGCCCTTGGGCGATATATAGACATGAATGAGCGTCACAAAAAACTGCTTGTGGGTTATGGTGCAGCAGGCGCGGTTGCGGGTATTTTTAATGCGCCGCTTACGGGATTAATTTTTTCATTGGAAATAATAATTGGTGAATGGACATATTTAACCATTTTGCCTACTATCATTGCCGCAGTTTCAGCGACAGAAATCAGCCGCTTTTTAATGGGAAATAAAATCGCCTTTTATCAGGAAATTGCCGGTTTTTCCATCACCTCCCTGCTTGCCTGCTTTGTTCTTGGCGCCTTAACAGGAGTTATCTCAATTTTGTTTGCAAGGAGCCTTCAATTCTGGGAAAAAACTTTTTCAAAAATATCTCATATTTTTTGGTTACGAGCGGCAATCGGCGGTTTAGCCGTTGGTACAATTGGATTTTTTATGCCGGAAGTTTTGTCTGAAGGATATGCAACCACACAGTCATTTCTAACTGACATCATTCGGCCGGAACTGGGCTTTGTACTGTTGTTTGTGCTGCTCAAGTTCCTTGCCTGTGGTATTACTCTGGGCAGCGGCGGAATAGGAGGTGTGTTTGCGCCAAGCCTTGTGATTGGAAGCGGTGTAGGTTTGGCTTTTGGCATGATATTGCATTTGCTGCCGCTGGATGGTGTCGCAGAGGATGCTGCTTTTGCTTTGGCAGGCATGGCTGGAATGGTCGCGGGAGTCATGCATGGCCCATTGACCGGTATATTTCTGGTTATGGAATCAACACGTGGATATTCAATGATTTTACCGCTAATGCTGACTGCCAGCAGCGCCATGGTTATAAGTTCATTTTTTGAAAAAGGATCTGTTTACACACAGGCTTTGATTAAACAGGGAAGTTTAATCCGGCGTGGTACGGATAGATACCTGCTGCATCATCTGAATATTGTGGACATACTGGATAAAGATTTCATCACAATTCGTGAAGATTTGCTTCTCAAGGATTTTGTTGACGAATTTAAGAAATCACATCGCAACTATTTCCCTGTGCTGAACAATGAGCAGCAATGTGTTGGAGTAGTATTTCTTGATGACATACGTCCTCACCTTTTTGACACAAGTTTGTACGAACTGGTCACGATGGGCTCTGTCATGCGATCATTGCCTGTGATAAATCTTCATGAGCCGATCAGTGCGGCATTAAACAAGTTTGAAACTTCTAAAGCCTGGTCATTACCTGTTGTGGAGGGAGAAAAATTTTTAGGAATGCTTTCCAAGTCAACACTCTTTGATCATTACAGAAGGGAGTTGCAAATTCAGGAAATTTAAAAAAAATTCATGAATCACTTGAAATTTTTTCCTGTTAACCTAACTTTACATAACCCTGTTTGTTTTCATAGAAGAATTGGGATTGATACATATCTATAGTACAACTTATAATTTTCAACCCTAAACCGAGTTTAAAGGGAGTTATGAACAAATCAGAATTGATCGAAGAACTGGCGGAACGTACCGGTCATAGCCCGAAGTTAACGGACAAGATTGTGCGCATCTTTTTTGACCGCATCAAATATGCTCTCAAAGTCAATGATAAAGTGGAAATCCGAGGATTTGGTTCTTTTAATTTGAAGAAATATAAGGGTTACACCGGAAGGAATCCTAAAACTGGAGAAACAGTGGAAGTAAATCAAAAACAACTTCCTGTGTTCCGGACCGGCAAAGATTTACGCATCCGTGTAAATAAGTAACACGGGGAAATCAGGAATCCTGATCAGAATCTTCTGTCGGCTGATCCAGTAAATCAGAGAATCTTTGTGGAGGTTCAATAATCTCTGTGATCTGAACTGCGTTCTTTCCTTTGTAAGCACCTTGAGTAGCCAGATATTTTAGTTTGTCCTGTACAAGCACCTTTAGAGGTTTTTCCTGATCCTGATCAAGTAGTATTCGATCACCTGATTTCAAGCTTAGAAAATGCCGAAGTGTCATGCGGGCTTCTCCAAGAGCAACTTTGACATTAATTTTTGAGTTGCGCAGATTTTCCTCAAGTCGACTAACATTGATGGCATTTACCTCCTCATCATAACTTGATTTTCCTGCCTCAAGTCTTGTGCGTACAGGATCGAGCATTGAATAAGGAAGACAAAAACTCATTGTATAAGGGACACGGTTGATTTCAACATCAAATGTTGTACTTGCCACCACTTCTTCCTGTGGAACAATGGCCGTAAATTTCGGATTGACCTCAATACGTTCAAAATATGGTTCCAGGGGAGTCAATCTTTTCCAGGCTTTACCGAGATCATCGAGTGCGCTGTACACAACTTTGGTAAGCATCCTTATTTCAATACCTGTAAATTCACGTTTCGGAGGTGGATTTTCAAACCAGCCGTTTCCCCCAAATAACAGATCGATCAGGATGTGAACCAGATGATGTTCAAAAACAAACAAGGAATGTCCCTGCAGAGGATTCATTCCAAAAATTGTCATTGAAGCCGGAGTTGAAATTGCTTCAAGATAATCCCGGAAACTGACCAACTCAGTCGCACGTCTTGTAATGGTTACATGGCGTCTGACATGATGTGAAAAAGTCTGTCCAAAAGTTCGAGCAAAGCGGTCATACACAGCTTCCAGCCCGGGCATTCGTCCGCGAATAACAGGTGCTTGATGCCCCAGCTCGTATGGCAAAACAGCCGTTTCATCGTTTTCATAGAGGTTCAGTCTGTTGTCTTGATCATTCGAAATGCGTTTCAAAATCGTATCCAATTCATTATTTGTCTGAATCATAATTATTGAGTTAATGCTGTGAAATTAGGTGTACTTGTTTACATTGAAAACGATCAGGAGCAAGTGCTGATGATCCACCGTGACAAGCAGGATGAACATCAGGGGCTCTGGTTAGCCCCTGGCGGAAAAGTTGAACCAAATGAAGCTCCTTATGAAACCGCAATCAGGGAAATGCTGGAAGAAACTGGTCTGCAAATAAAGGACCATGAACTGAAGGCTGTACTTTCTTTTCCTGACAATGGTGACTCACCATTTGGTGATGAGTGGCATGTCTTTGTTTTTTACTCAACCAGCTTTTCCGGAACACTATCAGCACACTGTCCTGAAGGAAAACTTGAATGGGTTCCAAAAAACTCACTGACTGAGCTGGCAACATGGGAAGGCGACAGGTTATTTACTCCAATGATTTTTAAGTCCGGATGTTTTTCAGCAAAGTTTCTTTATTCCGGTGAATCACTACTTGACCACACGTTTTTTGAAAATACTGAATAAAATTAAATTATTCATAATAGAAATTACTGAAATGATCCGTACACAATTTCTTTTTTACTTCCTCGTTTTAATTATGATTATACTCCTTTCCGCCTGCAAAGTTCAGGTACGTTATCCTTCAGAATTCCCCTCAAAAACAGTCATCACAAATGAAGAGATATTTTGGTTTTGGGGGCTGGTTGGTGAAAAAAAATACGAAGTTTATGATCTCTGTCCTCAAGGCCGAGTTTACGAAGTTCGAGTGTACAACACAATGATGCAAAGCACTTACACAGCTTTATCACTTGGAATCTTTAGTCCCCGCACAGTCACCATCGTCTGTTCAATTCGAGGTGAATAAACTACTGTAAAACTGAGACCCCACGAATTATACTTTAGTTTTTTCAGTTATTCCCTTCAATTCAATATATTCCTATCCTCCTGGATTTATTGTTTTCTCAATGCTGCATCAGGAACTAAAAGCAGTAGTATAGTATACTATTTCCAGATCATGACATGAATTATCATAAGCATAACTTATCAAACTTATAAAAACTGTTTACTGTTTTTATATTGCAAATTCTTATAAAATGAAGCATTAAAGTAATGGATAGTCTCAATATAAAATCCTGAGAAATGACTGAAATTCAAAGTTATATCATTTAATAATCTTCATCATTCCCTTCTTTACACTAAATCCAGATCATCATTCATCTTTCCTGTAGAAATTAAATTCCTCTTATGAAATCTCATTTTCGGGCAGTCATCATCGGCGGTGGAGTGGTGGGCTGCAGTGTATTGTATCACCTGACCAAACTGGGCTGGAAAGACCTGGTGCTTCTGGAGCGTTCTGAATTAACAAGCGGTTCAACATGGCATGCCGCGGGCGGAATGCACACTATAAACGGCGACCCAAATGTAGCAACACTGCAGTTGTACACCATAAATATTTACAAGGAAATTGAAGAAATTTCAGGACAGGACATTGGTATGCACATGACCGGCGGTATCATGCTGGCAGCAACACAGGAACGTTTTGACTGGCTTAAAAGCATGCATGCCAAGGGTAAATATCTAGGCATGGAAACAGAAATTATCAGTCCCATAGAAGCAGCCGAAATAATGCCCTTGATCAATCCGGATCATTTTGTGGGAGCAATGCACGATGTAAATGAAGGTCATCTGGATCCAAGCGGAACAACATGGGCTTATGCCAAAGCCGCGAAAAAACAGGGCGCTGAAATACATGAACAAACAAAAGTAACTAAAATCCAAGTGGATCAGCAGGGAGGCTGGCTTGTAACCATGGAATCAGGAAGCTCCGGACAAAAACACGAAATTCATGCTGAACATGTGGTCAATGCCGGAGGACTATGGGCACGTGAAGTTGGGCGAATGGTCGGTCTGGAGTTGCCTGTTCTGGCAATGGAACACATGTACTTGATGACTGAAGATATGCCGGAGGTGATTGATTTTAATCAGCAAAATGGGCACGAGATTCCTCATGCCGTGGATTTTGACGGTGAACTATATCTGCGTCAGGAACAAAACGGGATGCTGATGGGAACTTATGAATATGCCTGTAAACCATGGTCACCCAAAGAAACTCCGTGGGATTTCGGACTGGATTTACTGCCTCCGGATTTGGAACGCATTGCACCTTCGCTTGAAGTGGGTTTCCAGCATTTTCCCGCGTTTGAAAATGCCGGAATAAAAAAAGTGATAAACGGCCCTTTCACTTTTGCTCCGGACGGGAATCCTCTGATAGGGCCAGTTCGAGGACTTCCGGGATTCTGGTGCGCGTGTGGTGTGATGGCCGGATTCAGCCAGGGTGGCGGTGTAGGTCTGGCACTGGCCAACTGGATGATCGAAGGCGATCCGGGATTTGATGTTTGGGGAATGGATGTCAGCCGTTTTGGTGATTGGGCAACGTTATCTTACACAAATGCCAAAGTACGGGAAAACTACTCCCGTCGCTTTTCTATACGCTTTCCCAATGAAGAACTTACAGCCGGAAGACCGCTTCGGACAACTCCTGTTTATGACCGCATGATGGCGGAAGGCGCGCAAATGGGTGAAGCTTTCGGTTTGGAAGTGCCGCTGTGGTTTGCTCCCGAAGGTGTGCAGGAAGAGTTTTCATGGCGTCGCTCCACTGATTTTGCACATGTTTCAGAGGAAGTACGTGCTGTACGTGAAAGTGTCGGATTAATGGAAATATCCGGTTTTGCTAAATATTCAGTTGTCGGAGAGGGAGCTCATGACTGGCTAGACTATCTGCTGGCATGCCGTATTCCAAAACCTGGACGAATGACACTTGCTCCCATGCTTAACCAGAATGGCAAACTGATTGGAGATTTTACCCTCACAAATCTTGGTCCAGGAAAGTCCGGAGAAAGTGATGAATTTTTTATTGCAGGTTCAGGAATTGCTGAGGAATTTCATTTACGCTGGTTTGAGGAACATCTTCCCCAAAATGATCCTAATAAAGATGCCGCAAAAGTTGAAATAAAAGCTCTTGGAACAAGCATAGTGGGCTTGGCGATTGCCGGTCCGGATTCACGTAAATTGCTTTCAAAAATAACAGACACCGATGTAAGCGCTGAGGCATTCCGTTTTATGGACATCCGCAAATTAAACATCAGCATGGCTGCCTGTCTGGTGGGACGAGTTAGTTTCACCGGAGATCTGGGCTATGAACTGTGGATGTCTGCTGAAAGTCAGCGTTATGTGATGAGACTTCTGCAGGAAGAAGGTAAAGAATTTCGGATTCGTTTGTTTGGACTGCGTGCTTTAAATTCTTTGCGTCTGGAAAAAAACTATGGTTCATGGGCAACAGAATATCGCCCTGTTTACGGTCCTTTGGAGGCGGGATTGAACCCATTTGTGGCCTTCAACAAAGAAGTTGATTTTATCGGCAAAAACGCTGCATTTCAGGAAAAACAAGACGGAGGAGATTTGCGACTGCGTACTTTTTTGGTTAAGGCGAATGACGCTGATGTGATACGTGATGAGCCGATATGGTTCAGAGATAAAGTAACAGGAATGGTAACATCCGGAGGTTATGCTCACAATTCCGGAGTATCTGTTGCAATGGGATATGTGCCGAAGGAAATAGCGAACGAAGTAAACGGCTGGTCGATTGAAATTCTCGGTGAACGCTGTTCTGCCACTTTACAGGAAAAACCCCTGTTTGATCCAAAAGGCGAATACATGCGTCAATAAGCATGGTTGGTTACGGAAAAGAATATCAAAAAGGACTGAATATCTTTGGAGAACAATTTTCTGAAATTGTTGAATTCTTCGAGAATTATCTTAAAGACCGCTCGGCTGTTCTGGATTTAGGTTGTGGGCAAGGCAGGGACACTTTGTTTTTTGCCCGAAAAGGACATACAGTTCTGGGTATAGATGCAGCAAACAAAAAATAGGGCTTCGTGTTTGCCCACAAACTAAAAAACTAACATGAACGCGAACATACTAAACGGCAAAGAGATCGCCCAGGATATTTTTAACGAAGTAACAGGCAAAGTTGCTGACTTGAAAAAAAGCGGATGGGAACCAAAGCTGCTCTCCTTAAAAGTTGGAGAAAATCCCGCTGTTGATCTTTACATCAGGAATCAACGCATGAAAGCTGAGCAGGTAGGGATTTTATTTGAAGAAAAGCAATTTCCGGATGAAATTTCGTTGAATGAACTGCTTGCGGCAATCGCAAATTTCAATGTTGATCCAAAGGTAACCGGTATTATTCTGCAGCGTCCTATCCCCGAACACATTCCTATAAAATCGCTGCAGAAAGCAATTCATCCGCTTAAGGATGTGGAAGGCTTACACCCCGCTTCCATCGGCAACATTGTTTACAATGAACTGGAACTTGGTCCATGCACCGCCATGGCTTCAGTGGAATTATTAAGACGCACCGGTCAGGACCTCGAAGGTTTGGAGGTAGTAGTAATAGGTCACTCCGAAATTGTCGGCAAACCTATTGCCTTCCTTTTAATGGCTGAGGGGGCCACAGTAACGGTTTGCCATCACATGACAAAAGATGTCGCGGTACATTCCAGAAGCGCTGACGCAGTATTTGTGGCGGTTGGCAAACCAAATCTTATCACTGGCAGTATGCTTAAATCAGGCGCCACATTGATTGACATTGGTATCAACAGAGTCACGGATGATCAGGGAAAAAGCAAAATTGTTGGAGACAGCGATTTTGAATCGTGCTCCAAGACTGCCGGATGGATCACACCTGTCCCCGGGGGAGTAGGCCCGGTAACAGTTTCCTGTCTGATGCGCAACACCGTTTCTGCAGCAAACCGGCTAAAAAAACATTATGAGGCACAATTTCAGTCAACTGTTGAATCTCCGTTTGAGGAAAATTGAAAAGAGCCAATGAATTCTTTTAATCAACAAAGACTTCCAACCGAATCTTTTACCAAACCGGAAACATACAATCTGAGCCGCTTGCCTGTTGATCAGGCTTCAACTTTAATTCCGGATGCTTATACTGCACCAGATTTCTTTGCACTGGAGCAGGAAAAAGTTTTTGCCATGGGTTGGGTTGCAGTAGGCTGTCTGCCCCAGGTAAGCAAACCTGGTGATATTCTTGTTACTGATGTGGCCGGTCGTTCAATTTTGGTCGTACGCGACAAAAAAAGCAAACTGGGGGCGTTTTATAATGTATGCCGTCATCGTGGTTCAAAACTTCTGTTTGAAAGCTGCAATAGCAAAAGCATTCGTTGTCCTTATCATGCCTGGGTCTATGGGCTGGACGGCAAATGTCTGGGGACACCAATGTTTAAAAACGAGAAAACCGTCGGCGCTGTCACTGAGATGCTGGACGCTGGCCAATTTGACAAAAGGGATTACGGACTATATCCGATAGCGGTGCGCAGTTGGGGATTTTTAGTTTTCGTAAATTTAAGCGCGGAAGCTGCTGATGACGCTACAGAAACTGACGTTTCAAACGGTTTAGAAGAATGGCTTGGTGATTTGCCGGAAAAATTTCAATCTCACGGTCTGGAACATTGGACAATAGCCAGTCAGAAAAATTATGACGTTGCTTCAAATTACAAGTTGGTGGCAGAAAATTTCATGGAATATTATCACCTGCCTTTTGTACATCCGGAACTTTCAAATGTCTCCCGGATTGAAGATCATCACCGCTGCCAGGGTCCGGGAATGTACACAGGTATGCTGACGACTCCGGTCTCAAGGGATGTGGATTCAGTCTGGTTGAATCTTCCAGCGGCAGAAGGATTGGAGGAACAGCATCAGCAAGCCGCGTATCATATTTGGATTTTTCCCAATGTAGCAATCACATTGCTGCCGAATCACGCCTTTTGTTTGATTACCGATCCTATTAATGCTGATCAAACTTTGGAACGGACATTCCTGTTGATACCTCCGGGAACATTGGACAACGAATGGCATCAAGCCATGTTTGGTGAGTTGGTGACATTCTGGGACATGGTCAATACTCAGGATTTGGGTATCGTCGAGCGGGTGCAGGCCGGCCTGAGCAACACAGCCTTTCAGGGCGGGCGCATGTGCTACCATTTCGAAGAACCTTTGCATCGCTACCATAATTGGGTGGCTGACAGAATGTGTGGCATACATCGGGTTCCTCCCGGAGATGAGGACTTGCCACAAACTAACTAAATGAGGAATCAATTGAATCAGGTAATCAATAAATTGTGTGGTTACTGAAACCTGTAGATGTGAATGATTAATGATGAAGTTGAAAAAAGTCAAAATAACGACCTCATTAGTTATCTACACGAGAGAGAATTCCATTATTTCAGATACTTACGAGTTTTTGGATTCCCGCATTCGCGGGATTGACAACTATTCTTTTTATTGAACCATCATTCTTAGAAAAACATGACATTAAATTCCGTTCAAGCAGTAAAGGCAAAACAGGAAGCACGTCAGCATGGCGCAATGGAATTTTCCCAGGCGCCGGTTGATCTGGATGTTGTGCGGCGTTATCGCTTACAACGCCTGCGCAAAAAAATGGAAGAACATGATGTTGCCGGCTTACTGCTCTTTAATCAAATCAACACACGTTATGCTGTGGATGCCACCAATATGCAGGTCTGGTGCTCTCACTACGAAACCCGTTGCGTATTTGTCTCACTGGACGGACCGGTAATTCTGTTTGATTATGCAAACCATCCGCATCTGGCAGAGGATATACCAACCATTGACGAATACCGTTCGATGCCATCATTCTATTTTTTTGGTGCTGGAACTCGTGCAGAGGATTTTGTCAAAGAGTTCTCCGCGCAAATTGTGGATTTGATGAAAAATCATGGTGGTGGGAATCGGCGACTTGCAATAGACTGTCTTTCACATATTGGATGTGACGCTCTACGAGAATGTGGTCTGGAACTTGTCGAAGGTGAACAAATCACAGAAACAGCACGTGCAGTTAAATCTGAAGAAGAACTGGTACTGATGCAGGCCTCGATGGATGTCTGTGAAGCCAGTGTTCAAGCCATGCGAGACGCACTCCAACCGGGAATTACCGAAAACGCGCTTTGGGCTAAATTGCATGAAACCAACATCCGACTTGGGGGAGAATGGATCGAAACCCGTCTGCTTTCTTCCGGGCCCCGCACCAATCCCTGGTTTCGGGAATGTTCGATGCGGACGATTGAAAAAAATGATATGGTCAGTTTTGACACCGACCTGATCGGACCTTATGGTTACTGCTCAGATTTTTCCCGTGCATGGGTTTGCGGAGACAAGCCCAGTGACGAACAGCGCCGTCTTTTTTCAAAAGCATACGAACAGATTCAACACAATATCTCTGTGCTGAAAGCAGGAATGAGCTTCCGTGAAGTTTCAGAAAAATGCTGGCCGATTCCAGATGAATTTCTCTCTCATCGATATTCCAGCCTGATTCACGGTGTAGGACTGGCAGACGAATACCCCAACATTAAGCACTGGCAGGAATTTGAATCAAAAGGATATGACGGCATCATCGAACCCGGGATGGTGCTATGTGTGGAATCCTTCATCGGCGCAGAAGGAGGACGTGAAGGTGTTAAACTGGAAGAACAGGTTGTGGTAACAGAGAAAGGCGTGGAACGGCAATCCAGTTATCCTTATGAGATGGAAATGTTATGATTTAAAATGCTCACATAAAATCTCTTTTTAATTTTAATGAACAACAATGAATTTTGACTTATGACTTCAGTTACATCTTTACCTGAACAATTTGACAGTATTGAACAAGATCAGGCATTAATGAAATCATGGCTGGCTGAAAATCGAGTGACTGACACTGTAGCCGGATTTTTTCCAGGACCGGGAATTCAAAAATTGAAGATCAGTTTTGACATTATAAAGTTACAAGAAGCTTTTGAAGATGCTAAAAAACATATTCTCGATGTTGGAGATGGTTTTATGTCGATCCCAATAACACGTCGTCCCGGTGTAAATACACCTACAGAGACAGATTTGATTGGCCGATACTATTTACGTCCGGATGAAACATACGAGGAAGTGGTACGTGATGCACTTGTTGACGAATTCGCGTTTTCAGAGCTGTGTCCGGAGATTGAGGGAACTTATTTTGAAACTCTCCATCAACAGCTTAGCCGGCGTTTTCCGATTGGACGTATGCGTGCCTTAGTGCTAAACACTTACAAAAATAATTCATGGCACCGTGATCCTGAGCCACGACTTCACATTCCGATCATTACTAATCCGGGATCGCTATTTGTTGTGAATCATCATGTCACGCATTTGCCGGCAGACGGTTCAGTTTATTTCACAGACACTCGCGGCTACCACACTGCAATGAATGGCGGAGAACAACCCCGTGTACACATTGTCGCCGCTTTGCCTTTGAAACATTAGCTGCTTTGCGGAAAAAAGCAGTATTTCCAGGATAATAAAATCCAAACCGTTGGCAGAAAAACGGCAGTCTTGACTCCTTTCAGCGCGCCAACAAAATCTGGAAACAGGCCCTTGCTGATTATCAGCTGCCTCCGTTGGAACACTCAAGAAAGGAAGAATTGCTGGCATTTGTGGAAAAAAGGAAGGAAAATCCGGGAATTGCAATATGACTGAAATGACTTTTCCGTATGCGACACTGCCGCTGTATGATTTACCGGAAACAAAAACTCAGACGGACTCATTGTGGAATGGGTTGGCTGATTCTTTCCGGAAGGAAGGTATTAATGATGTCCCGAACTCATTATTTCGAGGAGAGTGGATTTATCAAAAGGAATTATTATTCGGGCAAATCTGTGGTTATCCACTGACACATGAGTATGCTGGACGGTTCACGGTGATTGCCACACCGCTATACCGGACTCCATACTTCAAAGGTCCGGAATATCTGAGCGTGATTGTGGTGCATCAGCAATGCAAATGGCAAAAACTTGAAGATGCCCGAGGCAGCAAAGTAGTAATTAACGCCAAATCATCGCACTCCGGATTTAACATTCTACGTTCAATGGTAACCCCATTGACAAATGAAACACCGTTTTTCAGCGAAGTTTCAGTCAGCGGTGGACATCGGGAAAGTATATCGTACATTGCGCAGAAACAAGCGGACCTGGCTTCAATTGACGGATTGACCTGGAGTTTGCTGGAAAAGTATGCTCCGGATACGTTGAAGGATTGCCGAATTTTAACCTTATCTCCTCCGGCTCCGTCCCCGGCTTTTGTGACGGAAAAAGAAACTTCGACTGAATCGCTGGAACTCTTCCGGAATGCTTTAAAGAATGGATTTGAGGAACCGGAATTCAAATTATTGGGAGAAGAATTGTTTCTTGAAGATATACAGATTCTTTCGGAAAATGCTTATGATTGTATAATGGATATGGAACGAGAATCGATTGAGGATTTATGATTTCACGCCTGAAGCCTGAATGGCTCACCATTTTGTTGGCTGTTTTGATTTACGCTTTATTTGGTGTTGCCACCTGGTTTTATCACAGTTTGCCGGGATGGTTTGTTTTTGTCATTGGAGGTTACGTTGTGGCCTGGCACGGCTCATTGCGGCATGAAGCAGTTCACATGCACCCAACTACTTCTGCACAACTCAATGAACTGCTTGTGCTGCCCAGTCTGGATTTGTATCTGCCTTTTCGACTTTATGCGCAAACTCATACCCAACATCATATCAACCAAAATTTAACTGATCCTGAACTTGATCCGGAATCGTACTATTTGTCTGAACAGCGCTGGCATACCTTGCCTCGTGCAAGGCAGTGGAGTTATTGGATTTTTCACACCCTTGCCGGACGGTTGCTGCTGTATCCATTCTGGATAATTCCATATTTCTGGTATGAAGAAGCACAACGTCTTGTGCGCGGAGATCATAGAAATCTGCAAGCTTGGATCCGGCATCTTCTGGGAATCGCGCTGACAATGAGCTGGATTATCGGAGTATGCGGCATCCCATTCTGGGAATATCTTTTGCTGTTCGTCTATCCCGGAACATCGCTTACACTGCTGCGTTCTTTCGCCGAACACAGAAGTCATCCGGATTGGCAGGGCCGCAGCGCTATACTCGAAGCAGAACACTTATTTGGTATTTTGTACCTTTACAACAATTATCACGCTTTGCATCATAACAAACCGGATGTGCCTTGGTACAAACTTCCCAAGCTGTTTCGAATAGAGCGAGAACAATTACTGCATAGAAATGATAATTATTTGATTCGTGGTTATCTAGAATTACTTTGGAAAAATTTATTCTATCCAAAAGGAATACCATATCTTTTTGAGCGCTAAAACCAGTAATATATCACAACTCAATATCACCAAATACGGAATATTGATCTGATCAGCACTTTTTTTACACACAGTGTTTTTTTGAAGAAATGCGGAATTGATGAGAGAAATGGTACTTTTACGAATAAACTGAAATCACACTAACGATATGTGCCGCTGCGAGCTGTGCCTACTTTTGGTTTGGCAACAGCTGCTATCAGCGCATCCAAACCGACTGAACCTACAGGCTTCTCATTTTCAGTGACTATTGCTTTTTTGGTGCCGGCTTTTGAAAGCACTTGAAGCGCGTCATCAACCACCACAAATCGATCAATCGTTGGACCGCTTTCCGGTTTTGTGTCATCCATTACAGATCCAACTTCCACGACTCTGCCCCGATTTATATCCTTTATAAAATCAGACACATATTCATCAGCAGGATTCAATATTATCTCTTGCGGAGTTCCTTTCTGAACAATTGCACCATCCCGCAGGATGGCGATGTTGTCACCGATGCGCAGAGCCTCGTCCAGATCATGTGTGATAAAAAGAATAGTCTTGTGCAGTTCATCCTGCAGTCCCAGCAGAATATCCTGCATATCTGTGCGGATCAATGGATCCAGAGCAGAGAATGCTTCATCCATCAACAGGATTTCGGCATCTGTGGCAAGAGCACGTGCCAGGCCAACTCGCTGCTGCATGCCGCCGGAAAGCTGATCAGGGTAATGGTTTTCATATCCTGCAAGTCCGACACGATCAATCCACCTGTGACTGCTCTCAAGCGCTTCATTCTTTGGAATATGCTGTATAGTCAGACCATAGGCAACATTATCAGCAACAGTGTGATGAGGAAGCAGTGCAAATCTTTGAAACACCATTGAAGCCCTGTGTCGCCGAAACTCCCTTAACTCATTCTGATTCATCTCCAGAACGTTTTGGCCATCGACTACGATCTCTCCTGTGGTAGGCTCGATTAACCGGTTGACGTGCCTGATCAGAGTGGATTTACCTGAACCTGAGAGGCCCATGATTACCTGAATTCTGCGGGGTGGAATATCTATATTTACATCCGTCAGCGCGAGTACATGACCGTGCTTTTCAAGCAGATCCTTCTTTGACATCCCCTTTTCGACTCGGTCCACCATTGCGGAAGGGTTGGAGCCGAAAATCTTGTACAGGTTCCGGATCGCGACCTTCGTGTCAAGCGTTGTGTCTTTATCTATTGTAGAAACATTGTTATCAGGCACCGTGCCCACTTTCCCGATGCTTTTGAAGTCGAGCACCGAATTTTTGTGAGACCCGGTCGAAAATGATGGCCAGTGCAACAATCGCAAGACCGTTCATCAAACCAAGCGCCAGATATTGATTATTAATCGCACGGAGTACAGGACGACCCAGGCCGGGCACACCTATCATGGAAGCTATAACCACCATCGCCAGAGCCATCATGATGGTCTGGTTCACACCGGCAAATATATTTGGCAACGCCAAAGGGATTTGAACACCGAACAGTTTCTGTCTGTCGCTTGCTCCAAAAGCTTCCGCGGCTTCAAGTACTTCCTTGTCCACCAGCCGAATCCCAAGATTTGTCAGGCGTACAATGGGCGGCATCGCGTAAATACATACCGCCAGCAGGCCCGGAACCTTTCCGATACCAAGCAGCATAATTATGGGAATCAGGTATACAAAACTCGGGATAGTCTGCATCACATCCAGAACAGGTGTCACAATGGCTTGCGCGCGACTAGAGCGCGACATCAATATCCCCAGCGGAATACCTACTGCGATACATAAAAGTGTCGCAACAGAGATGATGGCCAGTGTTGCCATTGTGTCTTCCCACATACCGAAATAGCCGATCACTAGGAAGCAGGCGATGGTTCCACCCACCACTATCCAGCTGCGAGCACCAATCCAGGCCAGGACGGCAACCACGAAAATTATTATAGGCCAAGGGGTATTGATCAGTAGTTTTTCCAGCCAGACGAGGAAATAGAGCAAGGGATCAAAAAAAGTCTCGATCCCATCGCCGTATGCGCGAGAAAATTCACGAAAGCTCAAATCAATTGCTTTTTTCAGATCACGCAAATCCTGACGGCCCAGTGTTGGAAATTCGTCCAGCCACTCCATTGCAATACCTATTGTTTTTGTAATAAAAAGTAACAGTTCACCATTCAGGTAAAACCGCAACCAATTAAAACACGGAACTGCTGAAACAGATTGTCAGCAGTTCCGTGTAAATATTCCCTCAAAAAATATAATCAGAGGGAGGCTTTTACCTTGGCAGCAACGCCTGAAGACACCCACTTTGTCCAGACATCTTCATGTTTTAACAGATACTCAATTGCCGCGTCTTCACCGCCAGCCTGGTTTTCAGACATATATACCAGCATACCGTTCATAATTGCGCCCGGGTATACTCGATCCCGCAAGTAGTCAATTGCAGCGCCACCTCTCTTGGCGAAACTGTCAGTTATTACGGTATTGACTTCAGACTTGGTCCAGGCTGAAGGCTTTGGATCAGCACAATCCTGCTCAGGTTTTACTATGCAGTTGTCCCAGTTATCACGACCCGCGAAAGGGATTCCGAAATCAACCGGAACCATTTTGTATTTACCAATCATAGAGGTTGGTGACCAGTAGTAGCCGAACCAGTTTTCACCACGCTCAACGGCTTTAGCCATAGAACCGTCCAGGCCTGCGGCTGAACCGGGATCAATCAGCAGCCAACCCTTCTTTTCCATCTCGAAAGCACGGAACAAGTTGGCATTGGCCAGTTGACAACCCCAACCGGAAGGACAGCCGACAAATCCACCTTTGGACGAATCTTCAGGATGCGGAAATAAATCTGGTCTTTCGAGAATATCCAAAGCTGTTTTCAGCTCTGGGTACTTTTTGGCTGTATGAGGCGGAATCCACCACCCCTCACCCAAACCAGTGATCGGAGCTTTGTTTACACGGTGCAATCGACCTTCCGCGACCGCCTGTTTCAGCGGTTCAAAAACAGCATTGGCCCACAGTTCACCTGCCACGTCAGGCTGGCCTTTTTCGTTCATTGAGGTGAAAGTTGGCATGGTGGAACCGGCGACCAACTCTACATCACAACCATAGCCTTTTTCGAGGATAATCTTATCCACATGAGCCATTAGTTCACCTGAAGCCCAGTTCCATTCCGCGATAGTTATGGAACCACAAGCCGCGTAAGAGGTAACTGAGATCACCATCGAGGCTGTGGCAGCAATTAATACCATCAGAGCACGTTGAATCATACGTTTCATAAAACTCTGTTTAACATGAGTTGTTAGATAGTCTATAGACATAAACATCTCCTTTTTTCAGTTAAAGAACAACTTTTTCAGTACCAAAGCAGTTCTATGGAATACTCAGAAAATCCTGATGATTCACTGATTAGTCTGCATATTTCCACCGCGAGTAATCGCAGTAATCACATAGTAACGTACTGAATGCTATGAGAGCAGAATTATGATTTCATCTAATATTCAAATAATAAATGCAATTCAATAAAATTACATTTATCAGGAATAGTGAAATGAAAATGAAGTTTAAAGTTTAGATACAACAATATAAATGTCAACATTTAATTATATTATTAAAGTATCGATTAGTGACTGAGCAAGTAATTATTAATTTTTGTAACATTATTTGTGTTCATGACAGAAGCATCGAATCTTGCAACTACTCAATTGTTGGTGTTTATGACCTGAATTTGAGTCATGAATTGCAGCAGTAACAGTTAATCGGAACTGTCTGTTCTTATTATCATTGATTAGGAACTGAAAGTTCCGTTTTAAATTCACTTTATTATTTTGCATTTTTCAGCAGTATTATGTTTTAACTAATTGATATTTATACTATTTTGAATCCTGCATTGTAGTTGGATATTTTTTTGGGGCCAAACCTGCAATCTGAAACCCACATGAGTATTTAATAACGGAACTTGACGTTCTCATTTTATTTGTTTATTGAGAATTATTGAATAATATCAATTATTTATATAATGGCATTGTGTATGCAGAACAGCACTGGACTGAATTCCAAAGCAGACTTCTACAAACAGTGAACTTTAAAAAAAAAATGAGAACGGAAATGGATAAACTGAGTACCGGCAATCAATCTTATGAAGACGATTATTATATGGAACCAATTGACGATCTTCAAAAAAACGTTGAACATAAAACAAACTGGTCAATGGAAATACTTCCACACAATATTTCTGACATCAGTTTTATTCCGGATTTTGTAAAAGAAGTTTATATCACCATGATTCCGGGAGCAGGGTGCTGGGAAACCATCGAAGCTGCTCAACAAATTCATGCTGCCGGGAAACAGGCCGTGCCGCATATTTCCGCTAGGACCTTTCCGGGAACAGAAGAACTCCGAGCATGTCTCTCCGGACTTCAAGCAGTTGGAATTGAACGGGCCTTGCTGATCGGGGGAGGAGTTCCGCAGCCTTGTGGTAGTTTTTCTTCTGTGATGGATATGCTGAAAACCGGTTTGTTTGCTGAATACGGAATTAAATCCTTTGACTTTGCCGGACATCCGGAGGGTAACCCCGATGATCCAGACTCCGAGTTTCATCTTCTGGAAAAATTACACTGGGCAGAAGACCGTGGAATACCGGCACGCATCGTCACTCAATGGTCACTTGAGGCTGAAAAAACCAACAACTGGATTGACAGACTGCGGAAAAAGGGCGTACAGAACCCGATTCACATTGGAATTCCCGGACCATCTACATTGAAAACTCTCATGCGATTTGCCAAAGTTTGTGGAGTTAAGGCTTCAACTCAGGTTTTACGCAAACAGGGTTTGAATCTCAGCAAATTGATGTTTGTCAATAAACCGGACAAAATCATTTCCGAACTCCACGGATACGATCAGCTCCATCTGTATCCCTTCGGAGGTATCGAAAAATCTGCTGCATGGCTGACTGAGTGGCAAAAAAAGTTTTGAAATTAAAATTTTGAGTTTTTTTGTTTAAACTCAACATTTGATATGTGATAGGCTCAACTTATCACTTCAGTCACCAGACTGATTTCAAAGGTATTTGAAACCAAACTCGATATATGTCTCTTAGTACCACAGTTACAGACGCGAGAGTTGTTTTCACACCTTCCGGAAAGCGTGGTTATTTCCCGGTGGGAACACCTGTTTTGCAGGCCGCGCAGGCACTTGGTGTAGACGTTGATTCTGTCTGCGGTGGCCGTGGAATCTGCGGACGCTGTCAGGTTGTACAATCCACAGGTAACTTTCCCAAGCACTCAATAAACTCAAAATCTGAAAACATCTCACAACTCAGTGAAGTTGAAAAAGCTTACGCCGACCGTCCTAAAAAAAACCTGAAGGATGGCCGAAGACTAAGCTGCGCCACCCAGATTCTTGGCGATTGCGTCATAGACGTCCCTCCAGACAGTCAGGTACATCAGCAAATTGTCAGGAAAGAAGCCGATGCATTTGACATAGAAATCATTCCTCCGGTACAGCTGCATTACGTCGAAGTCTGGAAACCAAACATGCACGATCCATCCGGTGATTTACGCCGGCTGCGTGAGGCTCTGGAGCGTGAATGGCAGCTTACAGATTTACGCTTTGGTCCTGGAATGCTGCTTTCACTGCAAAGAGAGCTAAGGAAAGGAGACTGGAAAGTAACTGTCGCGGTAGATTACCTTGGTCAGGTAATCGCGGTCAATCCAGGCTTCAAAGAGTCATTGTGCGGTTTGGCAATTGATGTCGGTTCTACCACAGTTGCCGCACACCTCTGTAATCTCAGGACCGGTAAAGTACTGGCATCCGCAGGAATGATGAATCCTCAAATACGATTTGGTGAGGATTTGATGAGCCGTGTGTCATACGTGATGATGCATCCTGATGGTGATAAGGAAATGACAAAAGCAATTCGCGAGACTATCAATGAACTTGCTGAGAATGTTGCCAAACAAGCTAATCGTGAATTGGATGAAATCGTAGAAGTTACTTTTGTGGGCAATCCCATCATGCACCATCTTCTACTCGGCATTAATCCTGTTGAACTTGGGGGTGCGCCTTTCGCCCTGGCCACAGATGAAAGCGTAAGGATTCGCGCTCGTGATTTAAAATTATTACTGCACACCAACACACGCTGCTACGTTTTGCCTTGCATCGCCGGACATGTCGGCGCAGATACAGCAGGAATGATATTGTCAGAGGCACCGCACAAACGTGAAGCAATGTCATTGCTGGTTGATATCGGCACAAACGCAGAAATTGTTCTGGGCAACAATGAACGTCTTTTGGCAGCCTCAAGCCCTACGGGACCTGCCTTTGAAGGTGCGCAAATTTCTTCCGGACAACGTGCCGCCCCCGGAGCAATTGAACGGGTACGCATTGATCGTCAAACTCTGGAACCTAAATTCAAAATCATCGGCAGTGATTTATGGTCTGACGAGTCTGGATTTTCTGCAGAAAACAAAAAAATCGGCACTACAGGAATATGCGGTTCCGGAATTATAGAAGCTATTGCTGAAATGTATTTAGCAGGGATTCTGACTCCTGATGGTGTGATCAACGGAACTCTGGCAGAAAATAGTCAAAACATTGTAGCGGAGGGACGCACATTTTCCTATATTCTTCATGATGGCAGTCAGCACATAAACATCACTCAAAATGATGTAAGAGCTGTACAGCTGGCCAAAGCGGCACTCTACGCGGGAATCCGTCTGCTGATGGAGCGCATGGGAATTGAGACTGTTGATCGTATACGGCTGGCTGGAGCATTCGGTAATCATATTGAACCAAAATACGCAATGGTTCTGGGACTGATCCCAGACTGTGATTTGAAACAGGTCAGTTCCGCAGGTAACGCTGCCGGAACAGGCGCAAGAATCGCTTTACTGAACCATGAATCCCGGACTGAGATTGAAGAAGTGGTACGGCAGGTTGAAAAAGTGGAAACTGCTGTTGAATCCAGATTTCAGCAGCATTTTGTGAGTGCCATGGCTTTTCCACACAAAACAGACAATTTCCCAAATCTGGCAAAAGAGGTTGATCTGCCTGTCGAAAATGTTCATCAGGACAGTTACGAAATTGCTTCTAACGCGGCGAAACGCAGACGTAGAAAGAAGTAATGTTTAAAGTTATCGGAATGTAGTCTAAAAGAAATTAATAATGCAACAAACTGTAAGTGGCCGCATGGGAGGAAGAAATGCCCGTAAAGCAAAACGGGCCGCGGCGCTTCCTGAAAATATGAAACCGGTACATCCAGGCGAGCAAGGAGGGCGCTTCAAGCCACTGGATGAAAAAGATCTACCACGAATACATGAAACTGCCTTAAAAGCGCTGGAAACAATCGGACTGGCAAATGCTATTCCTTCCTGTATTGAAGCCTGCAATCCACTTGAGTGGTGAAAAAGTCTATTTCGGCACAGCCGGAGCCGCGGTTCACATGCTTAATCCGATAAGCCGGGAATACCGTGAATCGACGGCTGCTGATCTTTTTGATATTGCCCGCGTCTGCGACACTTTAGAACATATCCATTTTTTTCAGCGGTCAATCGTTTGTCGAGATTTGGAAGACATAAGAGAGATGGATATCACCACTTGCTATGCCTCGATTGCCGGTACAAAGAAGCATGTGGGTACCAGTTTTTCCTTTGCTGATAATGTGAATGAAACCCTGCGAATGCTGCATTTGATTGCGGGCAGTGAAGAAGCATGGCGTAAGCGTCCTTTTGTAAGCATGTCCTGCTGTCATGTTGTACCGCCAATGAAATTTGCTGAAGACGCCAGCGCCTGCCTGGAAGCGGCAGTAAGAGGAGGAATGCCTGTTTTACTGCTTTCCGCGGGACAGGCTGGGGCAACATCACCCGCTACGCTTGCGTGCTGTGTTGTGCAGGCTGTGGCAGAGGTATTAGCCGGACTTGTTTATGTGAATGCTGTCAAGGAAGGTGCACCGGCAATGTTCGGTACCTGGCCTTTTGTTTCTGATTTGCGTACAGGCGCCATGAGCGGCGGAAGTGGAGAGCAGGCAATACTGATGGCCGCCTGTGGTCAAATGGCACAGTATTATAACCTGCCTTCAGGAATTGCCGCCGGCATGACAGACTCCAAAGTTCCTGACGCGCAGTCCGGATATGAAAAGGGTTACACTGTTTCATTAGCAGCTCATTCCGGAGCAAACCTTATATATGAATCGGCAGGGATGCATGCAAGTCTGTTGGGTTGCTGCCTGGAAAGTTATGTGATTGATAACGATATGCTGGGCGCGATTAACCGCACTGTAAGAGGAGTTGAGGTCAATGATGAAACACTCTCAATTGAACCTATTAGGGATGTGTGTCTGGAAGGTCCGGGGCATTATCTGGGGCACGAACAAACATTAAATAGAATGCAAAAAGATTATCTTTATCCAACCATCGGAGACCGCGAAAATATCAACAACTGGATTGACCAGGGTTCAACAGATGCTGTTCAGCGTGCTCATTTAAAAGTGCAGGAAATTCTTAACAATCATTACCCGGAAAACTGGGATGAAGAAACGGATCGAAAAATCAGGGAACAATTTCCTGTACGTTTAGAAAAACATCGTATGCGTCCTTTGGAGATATCATGAAAACACATGCGCGGGTAGTAATTATCGGAGGCGGCGCAATGGGTGTTGGCCTGTTGTATCACCTCGCAAAAGAAGGCTGGAAAGATGTGGTTCTGGTGGAAAAGGGTGAACTGACTTCCGGATCAACATGGCATGCAGCTGGTCTAATCCCGCATTTCATCGGTTCCCTTAACATGGCCAAATTACATTTCTATGGCGCGGATTTATACACGAAACTTGAAAAGGAAACCGGTCAGGCCACCGGTTGGCACGGATGCGGTGCGATAAGGCTGGCAGTAGATCAGGATCAGGTGGACTGGTTCCATTATGTGAAAGGCGTGCTGGACCAGGTAGGAGCAGAGTGTCATTTGCTGGGACCAAATGAGATCAAGGAAGTTCATCCCCTGCTGGAGACTGACGGTTTTCTGATGGGAGCCTATACCACCGGAGATGGACATACAGATCCCAGTGGTGTTACCCATGCAATGGCTGCAGGCGCAAAAAATAGCGGGGCTGAAATATATCTCAATAACCGAGTCACGGACACAAATTTACTGCCTTCCGGAGAATGGGAAGTGGTCACTGAGAAAGGCACAATAGTTTGCGAACATCTGGTCAATGCTGCCGGTTCTTTTTGCGAACAGGTTGGCATGATGGCCGGCATCAAAGTGCCGATGGTCAACATGGTACATCAATATCTGATGACGGAATCCATTCCGGAAGTTGCCGCCCTGCAGCAAGAACTTCCGGTGGTTCGTGACCCACGTTCGTCCTGCTATTACCGTCAGGAACAAAGCGGATTGATCATCGGCCCCTATGAAATGAATGCAAAAGCCTGGGGACTTGATGGCATTGACTGGAGTTTTGACAACGCGCTGCTGCCTCCGGACATGGAAAGGCTTGAACCTCACCTGGAGTTGACAGCAAAGAGTATCCCTGTGTTTGAAACCGCGGGGATCAAGAAAGTTGTCAGCGGTCCTATTACTCATACTCCGGATGGAAATTTTCTGCTTGGGCCTGCTCCCGGACTGAAAAATTACTGGATGTGCTGCGCGGCCAGCATAGGTATCACCCAGGGTCCCGGCTGCGGGAAATACCTGGCACAGTGGATGGTACATGGCCAGACTGAAATTAACGTACGTGAAATGGATCCCCGTCGTTACGGGGACTGGTCTTGTGGGAAATACGCCCTTGAAAAATCCATTGATGAATACGAACACATGTATGCCACACACTATCCCGGAGAGTTCCGTGATGCCGGACGTCCGGTACGAACCACTCAGATTTATGATAAACTCAAAGCACAAGGGGCTGTTTTTGCTGAAACATTCGGCTGGGAACGTGCCAAATGGTTTAACAAGAGTGGTGATGGGGAAAAATACAGTTTTCGACGTAACAACTCTTTTGACAGTGTGGCAGCAGAATGCATGGCTGTACGAGAAAGAGTCGGTCTGATGGACATGACCTGTTTTGCCAAATTCGAGATCAGCGGTAATGACGCGGAAAATTTCCTGAAACGTGTCAGCGCAAACCGCATACCAAAACGTGAAGGTGGAGTTGCTCTGGTTCATATGCTAACTGAATTGGGGGGCATAGAGTGTGAGGCAACCATTACAAGGATTGATGAAAATAAATACTACGCGCTCTCCGCGGCAGTCGCCGAAATACATGATTATGACTGGCTGGTTCAGCACATTCTTCCGGATGAAAATGTGACTGTCCGGAATGTCACAGATGAATATGCTGTTCTGATTCTTGCAGGGCCACGATCCCGTGATGTGCTTTCAAAACTTACTGAAGCTGATTTAAGTAACGATTCTTATACATGGCTGTCCGGAAAGACCATCGATGTGTCCGGAATACAGACATTGGCATTAAGGGTTTCTTATGCCGGGGAATTAGGTTGGGAACTGCATTTCCCGATGGAAAACATGTCCGCGCTTTATGACATCTTGATGGAAGAAGGCTCTGTATTTGGCATTGCCAATTTTGGCACATACGCAATGAATTCATTACGAATGGAAAAAGCCTACAAAGGCTGGGGCAGCGAGCTCACCACAGAAATTACACCTATTGAAGCAGGATTGGAGCGATTTGTTGATTTCAGCAAGACATTCATCGGACGTGAATCCACACTTTCCCGTAAACTGCTGGGAATAAACACAAAACTGGTTTATCTTGAAGTTGATGTCGATGATTCAGATTGTCTTGGGAATGAACCGGTTTTGGATGGTGAACAAATAATTGGTGTGACAACAAGCGGCGCTTACGGACACACTGTTGGTAAAAGCCTGGCTTTTGCCTACGTCCAGCCTCAGTATACCCATTCCGGAACTGAATTTGAAATCAGAATTCTGGGCCGGAATTGTTCTGCGATTGTGCTCAAAGAAACAGCCTATGATCCGGAGAATTCCCACCTGAGGGATGTGTGAGCTGCATGATAATATTAAGAAGATTCTGAAAATCAGCAGCAGAATAAAATAAACTAAAGCCAAAACCAGCCTTGGCATGCATGAATATCAAGTTCCGTCCTGCCACTCCAGAAGACCTTGCTTTGCTGAGACATTGGGATAATCAGCCGCATGTGATTGAATCAGACCCCAATGATGACTGGGAATGGGAAACTGAGCTGCATCGGAATCCAGACTGGAGAGAGCAGCTGATTGCCGAG
>LUMJ01000111.1_pt1 | contig 58944 bp, 49 predicted proteins | sample 729631 | NCBI WGS metagenome assembly LUMJ01 (sample SAMN03860266, study PRJNA289734) | marine metagenome | biome: seawater column; feature: ocean; material: water; isolation source: Red Sea water column Station 22 - depth 500m | place: Saudi Arabia: Red Sea | collected 2011-10-15 | depth 500 m
AGTCCTACCTGGCCCACCAAAATATCAGTCACTTATGGCGATTGGGTTTAATTTAATTTATTTTGGTGTACATATAGGTGTCCTTCGTTCCTAAGTTATCGTCCTTTTTGTCGAGCTATTTTACGGTCAACCCATCGTCACCTGTGAGTAACCCCAACTAATTCTTCACCTTCAGACACCCTCTTCCCCCATTCTTGTAAAATCCCCCTAGTTTTGGTATATATCGGTTTCTCATAAACCACTAATCCAATCTAATGATGAGAAAAAGGACTCCACAAGATTTCATTAATGATGCGAAAGAAGTTCATGGGGATAAGTTTGATTACTCTGAAGTGAATTATGTAAATAGAATCACAAAAGTAAAAATCATATGTCCGAAACACGGAGAGTTCTTTCAAAGACCTAGGGAACATTTAAGAGGTAATGGTTGCACAACATGTGGTACTGAAAAAAATACATTGAGAAATATAAAAGACACAAACTGGTTTATTGAAAAAGCAAAACAAGTATTTGGAGACAAATACGATTATTCAAAAGTCAAATACACGAATTCTAAGTCAAAAGTAATAATTATTTGCCCAAAACATGGAGAATTCAGTCAAGTAGCAAATAGTCATATCTCTGGTTTTGAATGCAGAGAATGTGGTTATGACAAGTTAAGTAATAAATTCAGTGATAATACAGAAAGTTTTATTAGCAAAGCAATCTCTGTTCATGGAGACAAATATGATTACTCAAAAGTTGAATACAAAAACAACAGAAATAAAGTAACTCTTGTATGTAAAGTACATGGAGAATTTCTTCAAACACCAAGTGAACATCTAAATGGAAGTGGTTGTATTGATTGCGCAGGATTAAGAAAGAAAACTACGGAACAATTCATTGGAGAAGCAATCCTGAAGCACGGCAAGAAATATGATTACTCAAAATCAAATTACTTAAACAATAGAACAAAAATTAAAATAATTTGTCCCATTCATGGGGAGTTTAAACAAGTTGCGTACGTACATCTTAATGGAGGAGGATGCAAAGATTGTAGTTATGAAATCGCAGGAAAAAAGAGGTTGAAAGGAATTGATGATTTTATTACTGAGGCAAATGAGATTCATGAAAATAGATATGACTATTCCAAATCAATTTATAAAGGTACACATAAGAAAATTGAGATAATTTGTGATACTCATGGTTCTTTTAATCAAACACCCAAAGCACATTTAACAGGTCAAGGTTGTCCAGAATGTGGACTTATTAAAATTGGTGACATTAAAAGGAAAAGTAATTATCAGTTTATACTTGAAGCAAACAAAGTTCATAAAGGAAAGTATGATTACTCACTTGTTTTGTACAAAAAGAACCATGACAAAGTAATTATCATTTGTCCGACTCACGGTCAATTCTTCCAGGCACCAATTGAACATACCTCTGGGAAAGGATGTATTGATTGTGCAGGATTGAGAAAGAAAACAACTGAACAATTTATTGAAGATGCGAAATTGGTTCATGGTGAAAGGTATGATTATTCTGAGGTCAATTATAAAAACAAAAATTCTCTGGTAAAAATAAAATGTCCTGACCATGGAGTATTTGAACAGCAAGCAGGTTCACATCTCAGAGGTCGTGGTTGTATAATTTGTTCAGGTAAAAATCAGAAAGACACAGAAACCTTTATTAAAGAAGCAAATCTAGTTCATAAGAAGATTTATGATTACTCAGATGTTGATTATAAAACAAATTCCGAACCTGTTTTAATTAAATGTAAAACTCATGGAATATTCCCTCAGACTCCAAAGCAGCATCTAATAGGTGGAGGTTGTCCTAGATGTAAAAACAAGAAAGAAGGAAGATTAGCAATCATTTTGAATGAAATGACAATTATTCATCGACAGTTCAGAATTGAGAATATGTTCTTTGATTTCTATCTTCCTGAGTATGGGATTCTCATAGAGAGAGATGGGGAACAACATTATCATGGTTCACAATGGGAGGGAATTGATAGGAAAGAGTCATTAAAACATCAGAAAAAGAATGATAGGGAAAAAACAAAATTAGCAAAATCACTTGGGTTTAAGATATATAGGATACCTTATTGGTTGGAGGAAGATGAAGAACGGACTGAGATTTTAAATATTTTAAATGAAAAACCATCATATCCAGACGTACCAAATATGAAACAAGGGCAAACTCATCCAAAACCAATCCCATCATCCCCCCATTAATTCTTCACAGAGTCAGAGGAACTCCAAGTGACCCCCACTAATTCTTCACAGTCAGACACCCCATAGAACGTTCTTTCCGTTAACCTTTGTAAACAATCTTCAGTCTCAATCAATTAAAGACTCTCCAAGACAATTCCCACCTTCTCATAAATTCAAATAAAGGTTGCATCTTGAGCCACAAAATAATATGTTCTCGTCTAATAAATTTTTTCCAACTGTATTTAGTGTATAACTTATATATCAAAAGGCTAAAATGAAAATATATATCTCACAAGAATTAGAAAATGGATATGACCATTGGAAGAAAATATTTGATAGTCTTGAATCTCAAAGACAAGAAGTGGGAATAAAAACCATTGTGGTAGCCTGTGAAGCTGAGAATTCAAATAAAATGCATTGCATTATGGAAATTCCCTCCATGGATGTTGTCAAAGAATTTATGACGCGACCTGAAAATCAAGAAGCCATGAAAAATGCAGGAGTAAAAATGGAAGGACGGGTTATGATTCCACTAGCAGACTGAGCAAAAGGGAAACTATTAATGCAGACGAAGTTAAGGAGGCATCCTATATACAAATTAAATTTCAACCTACCCAGCCAGTTCAGGGCCTGATATGCTTTTCCTGCTTCTGAAAGCACTTATTAGCATCTCTGCACCATTCTCTCCTACAAGACTTACAAGCTGAGCATTGATGCAAGGTCAGTCAGTATATTCAATGCCTTAGGTGCAATTTTGGCAAAGTTACGGTGTAACTCCTCAGATATTTCATCTGCACACTCTCTACGGAGCTAGTTGAGGTCGCGGATCAGAATCATGTGATCGTCATTTGTCTGTTTTTTGACGCCTGGTAATGCCGTCAAGTCCGCCTATGACGGCCCATTCCGCGAACAGTTCGGGCTTGCGCTCGAAGTTGCGTGGTTGCCAGTTTTCAGTCAGGTAGTCCTCGTCCGCATAGTATTCGGCGAGCCCACCGCACGGGGAATTAACATACCAGAAATAAGCCGAGGAGATCGGGTGTCGCCCGGGGCCAAGTTGCGTCTTCCAGCCCTGTCGACTGATGTGCAGCCCGCCGCCGAAGACTTCGTGGATATCACGGACGGTGAACGCTACATGGTTCAGCTTGGGTCGGCCTGTGGGACTCTTGAGAAGGAAGAGGTTGTGGTGCCCTCCACGCGGTGCACATCGCATGAAGATACCGTGTCTGGGATAGCGGTCGGAAACCTGAAAGCCCAGCACCTCCGTGTAAAACTCTTCGGACTCAGACAAGTCCGAGACAAACAGCACCACATGGCCCACCTGGATCGGGGTAGCGCGTTCGTAAATCGGACTAGGTTCATCAACCCGCTGCGGTGACCCCGGAGTGTTCATGACGGCTCCGTAAACCGAAAAAGGCTTACGCAGAGTTAGCCGGAAGGCCAACGTCAAGCCATTTGGATCGGTGATCCGTGCCACGCCATCCTTCCCTTCCGTAAAAGATACATTTCGGGAAAATCTTTTGAGTAGGGCGTCGAGGCTGCGCTTGTTTTTAACGCCCCAGACCACTTCACGCAGGGTCGAGCCGGTTTCCATCGCTGGAGGTAGGAGTTTGTCATCATGGGGTCTGAGACGCACCTCCGTTCCGTCCATCGTCTCGAAGCGTGCGGAATGCTTGGTGCTGAGCACCTTCCGGAGCCCCCAATCGCCCAAAAATTTCCGGCACTGTGCCAAGTCTTCAACTCCGTAAGTGATTGCGTCGATTCCTGTGAGCATGATGATCCTCCAATTTGTTAGATGGCGATGGCCGCATCAAGGTTGGCCAGTCCACGAATGACACTAAAGGCGGTCAGGGCAGAGGTCTTGGGATTTTCCTGAGAAGGAATTCCTTCCAGCTCAATCTGGAAGTTGCATGCCTTTGCACAGACCTCAATTTCGTGGGTATTTCGGGAAGTATGCGGATCGGCGCACAGTTCTACCTCGGTTTCGTCAAACCCCAGTCCGGCCAGGGCAATGGTAGCCGCTACATTAGCGTTTTTTGGATAGTGTAGTGCGGCTTGGCGAGCGGTGCCCCGGTAGAAGACGATGGCCTCCTTCAAGTGATCGAGATCGCAGACCGACTCCGCAAGCGTGCCAAGCCAGGCGCCCGGAGGCTTGCGAGAGCGATACCGCACTTTGGTCAATCCGGACAGCCGTGCGGCCACAAGAGCATCCACTGCACCAATCGCTCCGGCAGGGAGTAGGATTTGTCGGTCCGACTGCTTGGCTGCGTCTTTCAGACGGTCGTGCAGTTTGGCATCAGCTAAAGCACCGATGGAAATAATCATTAGGTCGGTGCCGGATTGCAGCACGGCCTCGCCAAACTCCCGGACGGCAGCGTGTCCCGCGCACTCGGAAACAATGCCGGGGGAAAGAACAAGCAGGTCTTCCAGACGCTCCACCACGGGAACTTCTATTCCCACTGCTTCCTGAGTCGTTGCTTGGCGTCCGGGCTTGCATAGCACCCCGACAACCTCAGCCTTACCTTCCGAAGCGGTGGTCAGATGTCTCAACAACGTTTTGGCGATTCCTCCGTAACCGATAAGTCCAACGCGAATCATGTGCCTCACTCTGTTTTGACGGGAGGTCCCGCGAAGGGAACCTTGAACGGTCCGATGGTCTGCATTTCCACCTCCACCAATGCGGGGCCTTTGACGGAAAGTGCCTCCCGAAATATTTCTCCAAACTCGGAAACTGCAGTAACGCTCCAGTACGGCATACCCAGCGACTTGGCGAGTGTGGCGAAGTCTGGTAGCCGCAAGTCCGTGAAGTAATGCCTCCCTCCAAATCTTGCATCCTGAATGTTGCGTATGACGCCGTAGCCCTGGTCGTTCATCACCAGCAGCGTCAAGTCCGCCTGTTCTTGCACTGCGGTAGTAAGTTCGCCGATGTTGAGCATTAGCCCTCCATCTCCACACAGCGAAACCACCTTGCGTCCGTCAGCTCCGAGGGCAGCCCCTACGCCCATCGGCATTCCTTGTCCAATTCCACCGCCCAAAGCATGGATTCCGTTGCGTGGATCAGAGATTTTCGGCAAGCGATTGCCCCAGGTGCTGTTCAAGATGGTCACGTCGCGCACCCATAGTGCATCAGGCGGCATCACTGCTTTTAAGGCGTCCACCAAGGCATCGTAGGGGCCAAGGGTATCCTGAAGCTTGGCTACAGCCTCTTCCCGCGCCGAGGCTAAGTCCAGGGCAAAAGCAGGGTCAATTTGCAAACGGCCTTCTAGTCGGTCCGCCAGCCCAGACAGAACCACAGCGCTGTCGCCACAAACAAACCCGGAATTCGGATACTCTCGCCCATCCGCTAATGGGTCCGCATCCACTTGGAGTAACGGTTCTGGTAGCTTGAGGCGATAGATTTTCGTTTCGTTGCTGCGCAGGCGCGAACCAACCACGAGCATCAGGTCGCAGCTTTGGTAAAACGCTTCCGCATCCGGGTTCATGTTGAAGGCCCCCAGTGTGAGCGGATGGTCTTCCGGAACAATGCCGCGTCCGTTGACACTCGTGACCATGCCCATACCGCACTCCACCAGGCGAATTGCGCCCTCGCGGGCATGTCGTGCGCCGCCCCCAAGCCAGAGGAGCGGACGCTTCGCTGTGGCCAAACGCTCCGCAAGCTGATCCAGCGAGGACTCTCCTGGATGCGAAATCGGTACAGGCAGTGGTGAAAAGTCATTTGGCTGCGGCAACATTGCTGCTTGTACGTCGGCGGGAATCTCCACGCTGACGGGGCCCGTTGGAGCTGTCAATGCAGTACGCACCGCCTTCCGTAAAACCCCTAGCGCTGACTCCGGGGACCAAACGCGGTACTCCGCCTTGGATATCGACCGCAACATTCCCAACTGTGCTTTGGCTTCGTGGATGTATCCGCGTCCCCGATCGAGGTAAGGCAAATCAATTTGACCGGTGAGGTGTAATAACGGCGTACCAGCTGTTTCAGCTTCAATCAAGGCTCCAGCGGCATTTCCCGCTCCGGTTCCGGTACTGGTGAAGGCCACGCCCAATGCCCCCTGCGTGCGGGCGTAACCATCAGCCATATTGACAGCACCGGCCTCTCCTCGGCTTGGCACAAAACGAATTTTTCCACGACGACCGATGGCATCAAGCATCGGTAGGTTATGGATACTGACCACGCCAAATGCCGTCTGCACTCCGCAGGCTTCCAGAAAGGCGGAGACTAACTCTCCAGTGGTGATAGTTTGTTCAGACATAGCAGGCGACTCCACCATCAACTTCCAAGGCTGCTCCAGTGATGAAACCTGCTTGGGGTGAGATCAGAAACGCAATCGCCGCCGCCGCTTCAGCGGGAGTGCCAAAGCGGCCCAGCGGAATGTCACGTTGTTTAGCTTGCTCGATCATCCATTCATCGAAGTTGGTTCCTTCAGGATCTTGGGCCTCGTACCGCCGTTTCCATTGTTCAGATTCAACTGTACCGATCAGGATCGAGTTGACCCGGATACCCTTGGGCGCGAATTCCTTGCTCATTGAGCGCAGCAGATTCTGCACCCCCGCCCGAGCAGATGACGTTGCCACCAAACGAGGCTCAGGCTGCCGTGAAAGCAACGAATTGACAACGAGCATCGAACCGATGGGTGATTGTTCCAACTCAGGTAAAAATGTGCGGGTTGGACGGATCACGCTGAAATACTTGAGTTGCAACTCGGCCATCCAGTCGTCATCCTCTGTGTCGGCAAAGGTGCTGATGCGGGCCTGACCGGCGTTGTTGACGAGGGCGTCCACCTGTCCAAAATAGCCAAGCACGGCCTCTCGGAACTGAGCCACGGCTTCGGTGTCCAGTACATCGCAAGGTTGTGCCCAGACGGCAGTGCCGTGTTCGGCTTGTAATATAGCCAGCTCGGTTTCCAAGCGATCCGCATTACGGGCACAAAAGGCGACCTTCGCCCCCTCGCCCAGTAAAGTTTTCACTGTGGCCAGTCCGATTCCTGCGGAACCTCCGGTGACTACGATTACGCAATCCTTGAGTTTTAAGTCCATGCTATCCCTTGTTATCCCCGATACCCCATTCGATTGGAAATGGCTTCCGCCGCCTGCAGCACGAGGTCTTTGATTTTACCTTCCAGAGCCTCACGGTCAAATACAGTTTCCGGACCTTTGATGTTGATGGCCGCAATGATCTTTCCGGAGGCATCCCGGATTCTAGTTCCCACACTGACCACGCCTGCTTCAAACGCTGACAGACTGAGTGCGTATCCGAGTTGGTGTTCAGCGCACAGTCGTTGATGCAGATCCTGAACTGTAGTGTCTGTCTGCTCAGTGATTCGTCGCAATTCTATTCCTTCATACAAATGATTTAACTCCTGCAAACTAAGTTCGGAGAGCAAAACTCGTCCCAACGTTGTTGCATGAGCCGGAAAGCGCGTACCGACTCCTACGTTGCTCACCAAGTGTTGACGTCCGGCGATTCGTAAAAGATACACCACTTCTCGTTCATCCAGCACGCCCAAATGCACCGAACATCCGGTCTTTTCATTCAATGTTGTAAGAAATGGGCGCGCGACTTCGATCAGTTCCTGCGAAGCTAGATACTCAAACCCGAGATTCAGCACCCGATTCCCAAGTTGGTAAGTCTTGCGCTGCGGGTGGTGTTCAAGGTACTTGAGTTGCTCCAGCGTGTGTACCAGGCGAAAAACCGTGGAGCGTGGCATATTGAGCGTCCTAGCAAGTTCGGACAGCCGCCACTCCTGCTGTTTGTGGGTGAACTGCTCCAGCAGCCGCATGCCTCGCACCAAACCGGGTACGATGTATCGATTTTCCGGTGGGGACGTTTCCATCATCGTGGTTGTGGGAAAAAGAAATTGCGCAGAGTGCTATTGAACGTTTCGGGTTGATCTATATAACACAGATGTCCTGCTCCCGGAAGAGACTGGTATTGAGAGCCTGCAATAACCTCTGCGATTCGCTGGCTATGACTTTCCGGCGTGATTTGATCATCGGTTCCGCACAGAACCAAGCAGGGCGTTTCCACGTGGACAGCGTCTGCCTCCAAGTCACCTTGTGCGAGCATCATCATAGCCTGTCGGTAGCCGTCCGGGCGAATCTGTGCCATCGTTTCGCGTACCTGATCAACTTGCTCCTGGCCTGCCGTCTTTGAAAGTAAGCGTGCCGCTCGTGCCTGGGCCACTCCTTCCGGTCCTAATTCCTCCAAGTTTCGCAGTCGCTCTGCGATATTTTCTGGAACAGGATCGTCAGGCTGCATTCGGTAGCCCATTGCGCAGGAAGTCAGCCCCAAGGCTGTGGTGCGAAAATGCTTCCGGACAAACGCCGCCGCTATCAGCGTTCCCATCGAATGACCCACCAAACAACATTCCTGGATCTGCATCACATCCAGAAACATCGCAAGTGCGTCTGCGTAATCTCTTGCCAGAGGTTGAGGCTCATTCAATGGAGTTGATTCCCCATAACCGGGCGTATCCCAAGCGATCACTCGGAAATGGTCGGATAAAGTGACAAGTTGGTTGCACCATGAGCCTGCATTTGAGCCGATGCCGTGCAGTAGTACCAATGTAGGACCCTCTCCGGCTTCCCGAAAGCTGAACTTCCGCTTCCCTGTAGCAACTATCTGATAGTCAATCTGCAAATTCATCCCCAGGCCCGTTGGTTTTCAACTAAAGATTTTTTCATCGTATTCTTTTTTCGGTGACCTCTGAGAAAACAAATAAAATCTACTAATTTCCCATTAAAATACATTGTAAATTAAATTTGTTGAGGATTTTTTAAACTTAGTATTATTCAATGCACTTAATTGTCGGCTCCGTACTGCCTATAATCCATTACTTAAAAGACAAATCCGCCGTTGACTGGCAGAACTTGACCCGTGATGAAGCCCGCCTGCTCGGACAGCAGAAAGCTTACTGCGCCGACCACGTCTTCCGGATACTGAGCTCGAGGAATGGCCCTTCCGCTTTCGTAGAGATCATGGCGTTCCTTGGGAACGTAGTCTGTGGATTCACTCCTCACCAACCCAGGAGCAACTGCATTGACGGTGATGCTGTCCGGCCCAAGCTCACGGGCCAGTGAGCGGGTCATGGCAATCACCGCTCCCTTGCTGGAAACGTAGTGCAACAGCTTAGTGGCACCCCACAGGGCAGTGTCTGAAGTGAGATTCACCACCCGTCCTGAGTCCGAACGACGCAGCTGGGAAGCAAGTGCCTTAACCATCAGCCAGGTCCCTCGGACGTTGATGCGCATCACCAGGTCCCATGTTTCTAGGTCTATTTCCTCAAAAGTCTTGCCGCCAATGCCAGTGGCGAGCCCGGCATTGTTGACCAATCCATCGATCTTTTTGCAGGTCTTCGACAGATCAGTAGAAAGCGTTTTGACGGAGTCCGGATCCGCTATGTCCACTGGGAAAAAAGTTGCTGTATGCCCTGCATTCCGGAGTTCGAGTTCGCATTGCTGCCCCCATTCAATATTTTTTTCTGCAATCACCACTTCTGCCCCTTGTCTGCAACAGTCCTCGGCAAAGGCCCGTCCGAGACCGCGTCCGGCTCCGGTAATGACGATAATCCGGTCTTTCAGTAGCGACATAGCTCTTGATGCCTTAAAGCTGTGGTCGCTTGACCTTCGCCAGTGGATGATCGGGGGGGTAAGTGGGCTTCTCCGGCTTGCTAGTTCCCAGCATCACGCACATCAATGCTTCCTCGATCCCCTCGTTGACCAGTCCTCGGTATACCCCAGGAGGGATCGAGATCAGGTCACGTTCCTTCAAATAAGTTTCCCATGTATCACCCTCAGCCTCGAAAATTAGTCGAATCTTGTTGCCCCGCAAAATGAAGAACACCTCCTCAGTGTCGTGGTGAACGTGCAACGGTCCCTCGCAACCAGCGGGTAACACCATTGTCGAAAAGGTAAAATGTTCAGCCTGGACGGTGTTGTTATCCGTCGACACTCCGGCAGCTCCGGTACCCAAGTAACGCATTTGTGCCCGGCGATACTTCGGATCGTAATCCGACTGGAACTTGAGTGCGTTCCAGTCTAAAGTCCTGGTTTTGTGTCGGGCTATCTTGGTTTTCATCCACGACTCCAGCGATTCACCCTGTGGAATCAAGGGACTCTTGATGTTTTTTGATTCGTTACTCATGTAATCTCTTTGTTCAATGTTTGTATTTTAGACATTACCGAACGAGGGCGAGGGCTAGTAGTGCAAGACCCTGCGTTCCAATACGATGACTGCGACGTAGGCAAGAATGCCGATCAGTGTGAGCAGAAAAATGGAGACAAACACCATTGCTGTATTAGCCGCTCCCTCACCAAACACCAACAGGTATCCCAGGCCGATGTTGCCGCCGACCATCTCGCCGACTACCACACCGATCACCGCTAGTGTCGCGCCCACTCGCAGTCCAGAAAAGAGTGCTGGCATAGAGGCTGGGAACTCGATCTTTCAGAAAATCTGCGAACGTCGCGCCTTGAACGAGCGGGCAAGGTTGATCAAGTCCGGACGCCAAGTTCTGCAGGGTACTCTTACCACAACCACTGGGTCCGATCAGCGAAACGACTTCCCCATCCTTCACTTTCAAGGAAACCCCCTCAACAGCGGTGATGGATTCCAGGTTAGCATTGTTCGGATTGCGGAACCGTTTGGTGACGTTCCTGAATTCGAGCCTGACATCGCTCACGGCCACTCCCCCAGCCGTTTCATCACGGACTGAAAGTTGGTTTCGGTCCAACCTCCTTCTTCAGGAGGCTTCACGCAGGATTCGTTGAGCCTGCGGACGATTCCGGTCAGATCAAATACCTCCTCCCCAAAGATTTCCTGAAGAGCATCCGCCAACTCCTGCTCATATTCTGTTGGTGGGGCAGATCGGGTTTGCCACGGTAAGAGTGTGGGGGGATCGTAGGTTTCCAGATAATCAGCTCCACCCTTGTTTTCATGAGTCTTGGTAAGCCAGGGATTCCAGTCCATACATGTTTTAAGCGTGAGAGGTTTGAGTGTTCACCTGCTTTTGCGCCAGTATTCGCAATTCACGGCGTATTTTGGTCATTCCGGCATCGTGCTGGTAAAGCGATTCACGTGTACGGGCGTTGTCCTGCATGGCTTCGAGCACCACGCGATCTTGTTCCAGCACATCCCAGTGTAGGCCCTCAAGCCGATTTTTGTAAAGAAATCTCCAAGTGTCGCGCTCCCATCCGGAGACCTTGCGTACTCGCCAGAAATAAACCTGACAGACCTGCTCTGTCACTGGAGTGACGAAACCGATGATTGTGAAATTTCCACCCGGCCCTGCGTTCTTACGGTAGGGGATTGCCAGGCGCATCCAGAAGGTTCCGGTATCCGCAAACTCCACCCAGTCGAAATTGACACCACGCTGATTTTCCTTCTCAAACATCCAGCCCTGTCCGGTTTCGGATAATCGCATTTGTGCTGATTTATCGCCTGTCGACATCGAGTGCGATTTTGCATGGAGATAGGCACCGTGCATCGGGTCCATCACGTTGTCAATGGCGTAGCGGTAGTTACAGCGCCAGAGCGCGGTGCTGAGGAAACTGCCGTAAGCATCGTCCGTGAGTTCTTCAGGTAGTTGTAGCTTCACGGCGTCGGGCTGCTGCTCATCCCCAAAATACGCAAAGATCGCCCCTTGCACTTCGTGAGTTGGATAACTCTGTACCATGCACTTGCCCTCCATCGGACATTTTTCCACAGCAGGAACACGGATTACCTCGCCTTCGTGGTTTACCTCTACGCCATGATACCAGCAGGCAAGACGATCTCCCAAATTCCATCCCAGGGACAGTCGCGCCCCTCGATGTGGGCAGCGATCCTCAATCACGTGCGGTATTCCGGACTCATCACGCCAAATCGCCAGATGTTCACTCAGCCGAGTGACACCCAATGGGTTTTCCTGCACCATCCAGCTCGGTGCAATCGGATACCAACGCTGGCGCAATCCGCGGTTGAGCAATTTCTCCACTTCCTCGCGGCTTTCCTTACTTACCTTCAATTCACCCTGTTCCATCATGAATTCTGATTCATTCCAATATTTTGTTTCACATAAGAAACATTGTTTTAAAAAATAGTACAAAGATTTTTTAGAAGCGCAACACCTTTTTAAGAAAAAAGTTTTTCACCTAATTGAATGTTTCCCGGTATTAATAAAACTCCCTGTATCCTCTAAGTACAATACAGATCGAATTCTCTTCAGGCCTGATGGGTTGGAAGCAGAGACTTACTTCGAAGGGCTATTTGCCGTTCAATCAGCAAATGCATCATCGCCATTTTCTGCGATGTTGCAGCAGGATCAGCCCAAAGGTTATCCAACTCATCCGGACCCTCGCCAAGATTAAAAAGCTCTCCAAGATCAGACCCTTCAAAAACGCTCATCCGCCAACTGTCATGAACGAGCGACCAGAAAGCTGTACGCCCATCGTCCGATGCCATCACTAAGCCGGAATCCTCGATTAGTACAGGTAAGTTTTTGACATCATCAGCCAAAAGATCACGACCTTGAATTCCATACGGGACTTTCAGACCCGCTTTTTGCAGAAGCGTGGGCGCAAAATCGATCGCACTACCTTGAATTCCCGTGACGTCCGTCCCACGATTTATCGGATCGGACCAGATCAGCGGTACACGGATCAGCCCGTGACTGTGAACCCCCCCTTTAAGAACGGTGCCATGATCACCCATATAGTCGCCGTGATCTGACATGTAGATGATATTGGTGTTTTCGGATTGGCCAATATTCTTCAGAGCTTGCATCACAACACCAACTTGTTCGTCAATCATGGTGATCGTACCGTAATTCAGTGCGATCATGCGGCGCATGGCCTCATCATCAGTATGAAATGGCCAGAACTCATCGGGTTTTTCCGCGCCAATTTCATAAATCCGCTGAATATGGTTAGGTAAATCGCTTCTGGCGCTGGTTCGATGAGCAAAACTTTTTGGCAGCGGGATGTCTGCAGGATCATAAAGATCAAAATACTGACCTGGGGGTGTAAATGGGTGGTGAGGATCTGGAAAAGACACGACAAGAATGAATGGAGTGTCGTCCTGTTCCTCCAGAAATTTGCAAGCCTGCTCACCAACATATGACGTTGGATAATGTTCCTCGGACAGTGCTGTGCGCCAGATTTGTGGCGTTTCCGGTGAACCGTCTTCCAACGCTCCAGCCCGTCCGCGTGGGTCTGACGCACCAGCCAGTTTGTCTTTCAGCCAGCCAGAATAGTGTCCCTCAACCTGGTCACCGTGCCCAATGCACAAGCGAACGTGATCAAATCCATAGTAGGGAAGTGGTAATTCCTTATTAGGGTTCTTGATCCAGCTTGTTCGAATTTCACACTCATATTCCGAACCCCGCCGTTGCGATCTTAAGGCTAGATTCCGAACCCCGCCGTTGCGATCTTAAGGCTAGGTTGTAGGGCCCGTTTGGTTCTTCGCCTTTCCCATTTGATTGAGGTAAATTTGTCTCAATCGGTGAGACGTTCTGAAAGTGTGCTTTGCCCACAAGACCTGTTCGATAACCACTAGATCGCAAGACATCCGCGTAGGTCGTGCAATCCAAGCCGAGTGGTATACCGTTTTGCCTGCACCCATTGACCGATGTCAACTGCCCCGTTGCAAGTGCTGCACGGTTTGGTTGGCAAATTGGATTTGCGACATAGAAATTATCAAACCGCGTTCCACGATTGGCAATCGCATCGATATTTGGAGTTCGTACGATGGGATTCCCATAGCAACCTAAATGATCAGCCCTTTGTTGGTCTGTCATAAAGACAATGAAGCTAGGTCGTTCGGTCATTTGAACATCAGATCCACTGGATATGTCACAATTTCGGGAATAAAGAACAGCAAGAGGATTGCGATAAAGTCACAGATGACGAAGGGCACAGCGGCTCCGTAAATATCACCCATTGTTGTGCCTTTTGGTGCCACGCCTTTCATCACGAATAGAGCCGCACCAAATGGGGGCGAGGTCGCACCGGTTTCAATAGCAACCAAATACATCGCCGCGAACCAAATCGGATCGAACCCAAACTGTATCACGATGGGAATGAATATCGGCAACGTGATCAGCATTATGGGCAAGGGCCCCATAACCATGCCCATCAAAATCACGAGCATGATCATCAAGAAAACAATGGCTTCATTGGAGATATCAATCGACATCACGGCATCAATCATACCGTAGGTTGCGCCAGTGAACGCCAAGAGCTGCGAAAACGTCATGGCCCCAGATATGATCAGCAATACCATCACCGAAATATTGGCGCTGGAAAACATTGTGTCGCCAAAAACCTTGAACGTTAGTCGCAGTTTCAGGGCTGCCAAAATAAGGACCGAAAAGGCGCCAGTAGCCGCTGCTTCACTTGGCGTTGCTATCCCTAAGAAAATGACGCCAACGACGGAAAAAATAACAAATGTGAGTGGCAGGATATTAATTGCTGTCGCAGACAGTTTTTCAGAAAGAGAAACCTTTGGCACGTCGAATGAGGGCGCTAGCTCTGGTTGTAGCCGGCAGCGTCCAAGTATATAGATGATGTACAGCAGCGCCATCAAAAGACCCGGAATAATGATGCCGATTAGGATCCGGCGGATTGAGAGTTCGGCTATGACGCCGAGCACAACTGCCAAAGCCGAAGGTGGGATCATAATTGCCAGACCGGACGAACCCAGGATCGGACCAAGCGACATCGGTTTTTTGTAGCCTCGCTTTTCCATCTCTGGCGTTAGCGACGATCCAAGCAACGCGATGGACCCCATCGAATTACCGGTTAGGGTTGAAAAGAGAACTCCACCTCCGACAGCCATTAACGCCAAACGTCCACGCAACCGCCCAAACCATTTATCGAGCGTGTCCATTAGATCAATTGCGATACCGGACCGGAACATCGCCTCGCCCATAATCATGAACAGGGCGATGGGTATCAGCACGAAACTAGACACTGAATCAACCGTATTCAGAACGAGTTGCTTAATGCCCGGCAAGCCACCCATCAGGACAAACGATCCAACAATGTTAACCGCGAGAAATGAAAACGCGACCGGCAATCCTACAAACATCAGGACAAAGAGTGGGCCAAGAATAATGGCGATTATATAGTACCAATCCATGACTATAAAGCCTTGCCTTTTAGAGTGCAGATAAACTGCTTTAGGAACTGGATGGCCATCAATCCGGCACCCAATGGCAATGCTGCGGTCAGCCACCAGCTATAGGGGCGCATCACGGTGATTTCCCGGACGCCAAGCCCATATTGTTCAACAACAACTATTACTCCGACAATTGCCAGAACAGCACAGACCAGAAAACCTATTACGGAATTCAACGCTTGAAATATTAACCTCCAGGTATTCGTGAAACTAGTGTAAACAATGTCGATAACCACATGCATATTCTTCTCGAGCAAATAGGGAGTCCCAAGGAATGTGATGTAAAGAAGTGAGTACTCGCTGGTTTCTAAGACCCAAAGACGCGAGGAAGCACCAAGTGCACGCCCAGTAACCTCCAAGCAAATTATGGTAGCGATGAAGAAGAGGAGAGCAGCGCCAAGGATTGCACAATAAAAATTTAAGCGGCTGAAAAAATGACTCAAATTAGCAAATGTGCTGTACAAGTTTTTTTACTCCTGCAAAAAAAAGAGGTGGAGCCAGTGTTTGCTGGGCTCCACCTAACTTTCGTTGCCCGTGCGCTATTTGTCCAGCATTCCTCGCAGCTCGGCAGCAACTTCGTCGCCGGCATTTGCAGCTGTGACAGCCCATGCGGCATCCATTGCCATTTGCTCATAACGTGCGGCTTCATCAGCTGGCAGTTCCAAAATGTTGAACCCAGCGGCTTTCATCAGTTCGATGTTATCGGCGATATCTTGACTCCAGATGTAGTCCATACGATATGCAAAGTCCCTTCGAAGAAACGTTGTCAGCCGTTGCTGTAAATCGGTCGACATCTTGCCCCATGTCTCCTTGTTAATCAGGACCGGGAAGCCAGCGCGGTAAACACCGGGGAAAATCACTGTCTTGACCAAGCCTTCGAATTGCTGGGCTTGTGCAAGTGGGCCTTGCATGTATCCGTCAATCGCTCCGCGTTCCATCGCCGTGAAAATATCTCCCATCGCCATCACGATCGGCTCTGCACCTAGGGCTTTGACGATCGGTAGCAAAGTTGGGAATACACGGATTCGTTTCCCTTTCAGATCCTCAAGACCTGACACTTCTTTGGCCATGTATATCACAAAATTCAACTGTGTCGCTGGAATTTCACCGAGAAAGATTAGGTCTTTTTCAGCGTGAAGTTCCGTCATGCGTTCATGGTAGTTTGTCGCTGCGATCTCAGAGTAAGTCTTGTACGACAGGTTCATGGTTCCAGAGGTTGGCACCAGGCCCTGATAATAGCTCGGGCTGGTATAGGTCATATCGACTGCGCCATTGCGCACGCCCTCGGCTTGTTTGAATGGTGGCATAATTTCGGGGCCACCGCGCCAGTTAATCTCAACTTCGCCAGCGAATTTTGTATTCACTTCATCAACGAACATCTTGAACGGTTTGTTGATGTAAACCGGCTTTGGTGCCAGCGTCACGGCGTCAATCTTGACGACATCTGCCAAGGCAGGCGTCGCTACAAGCGATGCCGCAATGAATGCGCTTTTTAGAAAGTGTTTCATATTTTCTCCTTTTGGTTGGTTGTTATTTCACTTTAAGTGATATATGTTCATATATGAACAATGTGTTCACGTTTTAATTATACATCAACTAAGCCAAAAAAAAATAGAATATTTTAAGCCTAGTTAAAGTTAAAGTCCAAATCCTCTCTGATCTATGAGGGAGAGTGTATTAATACTTAGCCGAGAAAGTGGGGTTTGTATTCTATATACTTGGGGTTATTATTTTTCATCCAGCCAGTTCAGGGCCTGATATGCTTTTCCTGCTTCTGAAAGCACTTATTAGCATCTCTGCACCATTCTCTCCTACAAGACTTACAAGCTGAGCATTGGCATTGAGTTCTTCCACAGATTTCTCTTTGACTATTTCATGCCTATCAACTGGCCTGAACCCCAGTACTCAGTGCAACCATTCACCCCGACCTAAAGCGCACCCTTGTGGCAATGTCAGAGCGTACTGGACTGAGCGTCAGTCAGGTAACTGATGAAGTGCTATACGCTGGCTTGGTTGGCATGCAGGAGATTGATGAACTTAGGAGTGATGGGGGGGTAGGCTCAGCATACAGCCCCCCCGGGGGGCTCGCTTGTACCACCCCATAAGATACTTAAAGTAGTTAATCGCATTTCTGCCTAGATGCTTAATCTGAACCCCCACTAATTCTTCACAGTCAGACACCCTCCATAGCAATATTTTCAAATAACAAAGTAAAGGTTCGTTTTCTTGCGCATTTCTGTTGCAGTCCATAATCACAATGCTTGCACTCTTTTGGGTATGGCAGGGGGTGGGGTGGCCTCTATGAAAGGGGTTGATAAAACACTGTTTTTATATGTACGATAATGCCCGTTAACGTACATAATCCTTTATCAAACAGGCGTAATATCCTTGGCAAGTGCTGCTTTTTCACCTTCCCATCTGTCAATAATAGCTGACAATTCTTCCGGGGTCATTTCAGCTAGGGAGCGGTCTTGGTTACGATTTGCCACACTGTGTTTACCAACTGTGTTTACCAATGTCTCCAGCAAGCTCTAGAGACGTTCTGGCAGCTGCAATCCTTGCACTGGCTGGTGCGTCCATATCCTCCATAACTTCCTTCAGTGTCTTAACAGCAGTAGTCGCAAGCTCGGTTTGGTAAACTTTGTTTCGCTCTTGCCGGATTTTGGCTATGATTTTTGGTGATTGTGTCAGATTAAAAGCACTTTGCCGAGGTGCAGCAAAGCCAGCAAGACGTGCTGCTTCAGTGCGTCCCTTCCCATGATGGACGAGGTAAAAGATAAAACTACTTTGTCTGTCTGATAATTGTACTTGTCCCATATATTTTCCTTTGTAAATGGGTTAAATATACAAGGATATTGTACTTTCATTAGTATCAAATGAACAGTCGAAAACTGATAAAACAGGTGGGGGATACGGTGGGGGAACAAAAAATAGGAAAATATGTTATTTCGATCTATATCTTTTAAATATTGATATTATTAACTAATATGTGGTGGCCAGAGGTGGAATTGAACCACCGACACACGGATTTTCAGTCCGTTGCTCTACCGACTGAGCTATCTGGCCTTTTTAAGGAAGGTCTATAGGAAATCCGGGAATGTTTTCTACAGCACACAGGAAGGCAGGTCTGGTGCCGTAGGGGAGACTCGAACTCCCACGTCCAATGAACACTAGACCCTGAACCTAGCGCGTCTACCAATTCCGCCACTACGGCATCACTCCCAAGCCTTTGCATTTTAGAATACCGGCAAAAAAGAAGCAACAAATTTGTGTGTTCAAGTTAAACTTGAATCTGTCCGTCCCTCGATACAAACTTAAAATAATGTAGTAAAATCTCCACCACAAATTAATTTCGGTAGAAAATATGGAAAACCTGATCCAGGAGATATCCGCTAAATTAAAGGAATGGAGCGCACTTTTTCAAAGCCAGCATCAGCTGCAATATGGTGCTCTAGCTGTTTATCTACTGCTCTGGCTGCTGTCTTCCGGAAGTCTCACAACAACAATCTGGGTGGCAGTGGGTGTGGGCCTGGGCTGGATGACTGGACGAGGAAGCCGGCAGGAATCATGAAATGCCGGAATCAGTCTTAATCACCGGCGCCAGCTCCGGAATCGGCCGTGCTTTGGCAGTTGAGTTTTCCCAACGAGGTTACGGGCTTGGCTTATGCGCCAGACGGCTGGAACTGCTGGTAAAACTTCAGGATGAGCTTAGCGGAAATAATTCCGTAGAGATTGCCGCACTGGACGTTGGCAAATATGATGATGTCAGGGAAGTCCTGTTTAATCTTGCGGAAAAACTCGGCAGTACAAAGATCGTTATCGCCAATGCCGGAATTGGAGAAAGAAGTCTTCCCGGTGAAGGTACATTTCACCTGGACCGAAGAATTATCGAAATAAACCTGCTTGGAGCAATGGCCACCATTGATGCCGGAGCGGAAATCATGAAAAAACAGCGAGGCGGCCAGATTGTGGGAATTTCCTCTGTTGCAGGTTTTCGCGGACTGTCAAACATTCCTGCTTATTCTGCTTCTAAATCGGCATTATCCACATACATGGAAGGAATCCGCTATCATCTCACTCAGCATAATATTGCGGTGACCGTTATTAATCCCGGATTCATCGATACGGCCATCAATAGTAACAGAAAATTCCGACCCTTCCTGATTTCAGCAGAAAAAAGTGCTCAACTGATGGCTGACATGATTGAAAAAAAAGTGTTGTCCTCCACCGTTCCGCTCTGGCCATGGGCACTGGTTTCCGGAGCAGTACGTTTCATTCCCGAACGTCTATGGTGCAAGTTCAATACATGAGCTGCAACTTGACGGGGAACATAATCTGATTTTACCTCAAACAAACTTACCCTCCACGCAGTTTTCTGCAGTTTAAAACAATTTATTAGCCTCGAATATTTATTCAGTGGCTCACTTCAAATCCCGCGTTTTCAATGGCCTTCTGTATTTGTCCAGGTTCAATACCAGCCGAATCATATTCGACTGACGCATTTTCATCCGCAAAAGATACTTCGGCAGACTGAATGCCTGAAACTGCCGCAAGCACTTTTTGCAGCCGCGCAGCACAGCCGTCACAGTGCATTCCAGAAATTCCCCAGTTTATTCTTTCCATTTTCTATAACCTGAAAAGTGTGGCTTAAGTCGATTCATGTCCAAATAAAGCAGACTCTGCATTACTGTGATTCTCTAAATAATACCTGAAGGGGGTATTGAGTAAAGTCAAATAAACAGTAGATTTGCAATCGACTTGCGTTTCACGAACAGATAAATCATTTTCTTTATGTCATAATTGCAGAAAAAATCTGAGAGTTAAAATTATGGAAAAATTGATCAAAGGAATTCCCAAAGCAGAACTGCACCTGCACATCGAAGGGTCTTTGGAGCCGGAACTTATGTTTGAACTGGCTGAACGCAATGGAGTTGAGCTGCCTTACTCTTCAGTCGAAGAAGTCAGGCAGGCCTACCAGTTCAGCGATTTACAGTCTTTCCTTGATATTTATTACGCCGGAGCAGGAGTGCTGCAGCAGACTGAGGATTTTTATGATTTGACCTGGGCTTACCTGGAAAGAATGCACAGTGAGCATGTGAGACATGTGGAAATATTTTTTGACCCGCAAACTCATACTGACCGCGGAATATCAATCAATACCGTGATAACCGGAATTTACAATGCTTTGGACGATGCCCGTGAACAATTCGGTATAACATCATTCCTGATCCTCTGTTTTTTAAGGCACCTCAGTGAGGAATCCGCATTGGCAACTTTGGAAGCAGCTCTGCCGTTCAGGGACTGGATTGAAGGAATCGGACTTGACTCATCAGAAGTAGGATTTCCTCCGGAAAATTTTGAACGCGCCTTCGCCAGAGCTGCTGAAAACGGCTTGCGTAAAGTGGCTCATGCCGGCGAGGAAGGTCCTCCGGAGTATATCTGGCAGGCTTTGGATTTACTCGGAGTTTCCCGGATTGATCACGGAGTACGCTGCACTGAAGATCAAAAGCTGGTACAGCGTCTGGTGCAGAAACAAATGCCTTTAACCGTATGTCCGCTCTCAAATATCAAGCTGCGTGTATTTGACAAAATGGCAGACCATAACCTGAAAAAAATGCTGGATCAGGGAATTCGAGTCACCATCAATTCGGATGATCCTGCCTATTTTGGCGGTTACATGAATGATAATTTTCTTGCCATCCAAAAAGGCCTCAACCTGAGTGAGCAGGACATTGTTGAAATTGCCAAAAACGGATTCCGCTCCAGTTTCTTGCCTCAAGATATAATTGATTCTCACCTGAAAAGCATTGATGAATTTGTCCTCCAGCAAAGGAACTCAAGCTGAACCGCGCTTGAGAATCAGCAGGTTTCCGGTGATAATCATCGTCATGCCGAATCCAGCGTATGCAGACCACTGATAGCCCTCGTAAACTGTGGAAATTCCAAGCGCGACAAGCGGAATAATCAGTGTGGCATAAGCCCCTCTGTCAACTCCAACCCTGCCCAGCAGAGTCAGGTAACTTAAAAAGGCAATGATAGAGGCAAACACAGAGAGAAACAGCAGGGAGCTGATATAAACAGCAGTCATCTCTATGGTTAATTCCTTTCCTGCAGTCAGTGCCAAAACCAGCATCAACAGTGCACCGTAGGTCATGCCGTAAGTATTTGCTTCAATAACCGGAACACCATGACGCTGGTTACGGGCTGAGGCGATGTTTCCCAAGGAAGCAAGATATGTAGCCAGAACAGCAATTGCCGCGGCTGTAAGGTTTTCACTGCCGCTTTCAAAATCAGTTATTTCCGGCCAGAAAACCAGCACTATTCCTGCAATCCCAAGACAAGCTCCCACCCCCATACGAAGCTCAAAACGGTTTTTCAGAAAAATGATACCGTTAAGCATATTCATCACAACCATGGTGCTGAATATTACTGCAGGAAGCCAGCTGGTGAGCGTAAGCTCAGAAATGTAGAAAAGCAGGTAATTCAGGGAAAACAGGCACGAGCCCTGTATGAACATGAAAATGTGGTCACGCAGGCCAAAGCGCATCAAGCGTCCGGAATACCTGCAGTAAATCCAGGAAATTCCGGAAGCAAGCAGGAAGCGATAGGCCACCGAAACCATCGGATCGACATATCCCAGCTGAAACTTTATAGCCAGCCAACTGGAACCCCAGATTAGAATTGATATTGTATAGAGCAGTAAATTTTGTACTGATCCGGACAATCCTGTCAAATTCTGGCTCCGCCGTCAATCTCCAGCATTCTTCCGGTAAAGTAATCATTCCTGAGGATAAACAATACTCCATCAGACATTTCAGTAGGTTCGGCAAATCGTCGCAGGGGGATGCTCTTGACGAATTTTTCCTTTATATCATCACGCAGTGAAACTACCATTTCTGTGGCAGTAAAACCAGGAGCGACTCCCGCGACCCTGATTCCATGCTGTGCCAGTTCCTGTGCCCAAAGCACTGTCATGGCGGAAACGCCTGCTTTTGCCGCGGAATAATTGCTCTGGCCAAAATTTCCTGAACGGGCAACGCTGGCAATGTTCACGATCACACCGGTCTTTTTCTGTGCTAAAAACTGTGCGGCACCCTCACGTCCGCAGAGAAAGACTCCGGTGAGATTTGTATCAATTACCTCCTGCCATTTTGAAAGCGGAAACTTCCTGATTTCACCATCCTTTACCTTGACCAGCAGACTGTCACGCAATATTCCCGCGTTGTTGACCGTGGCGTCAAGTGTGCCAAAATCACTGACAACCTGGGAATAAACTGCTTCCACCTGTGATTCATCTGTTACATTCAGTTCGTAGCCTCGTGCTTCGATTCCTTTGTCCTCACATTCCTTCCGTGTTTTTTCCAGCGCTTCCGGATTTATATCCGCAAGTGCGACTTTCATTCCGTTTCCCGCGCAGTCCAAGGCGAATTGACGTCCCAAACCCTGGGCGGCACCTGTAATTACTACTACTTTATCTTTTAGTTCCATTTTTATATTTTTAAGATTGTTAACAAATTAGTTGTCAGCTTTAAATTTTCAGCACAGTCTCAAACATGCTGCTACTGTTTGCCTTTTTCAAAGTTGTTCAGTGTTTCATCAATGTTTATATACGGCAAAACCCTTGATGTGTAAACATTGAACTCCGGCTTGACAAAACTGCCGTCATCAAGAATTCCCACATAAATTGACTTGATCCCGGGTCTGCCAGTATTAATTCCGGAAACCACTGAACCGCAGCGCTTGCAGAAATGCTTAGTTTTCTTGTTGCCACTGTCGGCAGTGTACTGATAACTGTTTATCTCTCCGCTGATTAAGCTTACCTGCTCTTCCTTGAAAAACAGTATCGTGGCAAATCCCGCGCCTGTATTTTTTCTGCAGTCAATACAGTGACAATTTCCCTGCATAACAGGTTCACCGGAAACTTCGATAGTCACGTCACCGCAAAGACATTTGCCGGTATGTGTTCCCATATTTTTTCTCCTTTGATCCAATTTAAAAAAATGTTTTTACCAATCATTCACTGAAATCAGCAGAGCAATGTTGTCATAGTATCGAGTACCTTTCAATCGAATTCTTAAGCCGTTCATTACCGCAAAATACTTTCACTATGGATATTTCATCAGGCTGAGGATTTTATCATCCATGTGCCTGGTTCATAACTCAGCTAAAATATGCTCGAAATCGAACCTTTCACTTGCTTATTAAAGGATGTCAGGTATAATTTTTCGCCTGAGCTTTTTCCGATTTTCGCGTTCAGTCTTTCAGAAAAAGCCGCTTCACTCCAGTCTGCTCAGAATTTAAACTAATTTTTTAAATAAACATTAATTTCTGATCTTGCTGTAAGTGCCTAATTTTTAATCAGTTATATTAAATAGTGTCTAATTATAGGGCGCTATATATAACAATCCAATTTTCAACATTTAAAAAATTTATTATATAAATTAATAAATTCAATAGGTTGCAAAATTATATCGAAAATCATCTGTATTGGCATAATCTTTGAGGCAGGTAGGGGTTGGTACAGTTTTTATTTCGTTATATTTAAAGGAGACTATACTAAAATCATTTTACTGTGTACTTGTTTAAAAGGATCAGTGATTGATTATATAGAACGGTCCTCCAAGAGTACCTCGCAATAAACCTAAAATATATTTTGTTCAAGGAGAATAAATGAATCAGACAGAATTAATGAAATATGCCAGTGAGAACAATGTAGAATTCGTAGATTTAAAGTTCTGCGATTTTCCTGGAACATGGCACCATTTTTCACTTCCAATTTCCGGTTTAGATGATGATTTGTTTGAAGAAGGAATCGGTTTTGACGGTTCAAGCATCAGAGGTTTTCAGGCCATTCAGGAAAGCGACATGCTGCTTTTCCCTGATCCGGAAACAGCTTTTCTTGATCCTTTCACAAAACACCAAACCCTCAGCATCACCTGCAACATCAAGGATCCTGTTACGGCACAGCCATACACAAGAGATCCAAGGTTCCTCGCGCAGAAAGCAGAGCAATATCTTAAATCCACAGGAGTTGCCGATTTAAGTTACTGGGGTCCGGAATTGGAGTTTTATATCTTCGACCACGTCAGTTTTGACCAGACCTACAATGAAGGCTTTTATCACGTGGACTCCGTTGAAGGTGCCTGGAACACGGGAGATAACTCCCAGCAGAACCTCAGCTACAAGCCGCGTTACAAGGAAGGATACTTTCCGGTAGCACCGATGGACCACATGCAGGACATCCGCTCAGACATGGTAAAAACTCTGCAGCAGGTTGGCGTTGATGTGGAAGTTCATCACCACGAAGTGGGAACAGGTGGACAGGCTGAAATCGACATGCGCTATGACAGCCTGACTCGCATGGCGGATAAGGTGCTTTTGTACAAATACATTGTCAAAAACGTGGGTAAAAGTCACGGTAAAACTGTAACAATGATGCCCAAGCCGATTTTCATGGATAACGGCTCTGGAATGCATGTTCATCAAAGTCTCTGGAAGAATGGGAAAAATGTGTTTTATGATCCTGCCAATTACGCGCTACTCAGTGATACCGCACGTCATTATATAGGTGGTCTGCTTAAGCATGCTGACGCGCTTTGTGCTTTTATCGCGCCAACAACAAATTCATACAGGAGGCTTGTTCCGGGATATGAAGCACCGATTAACCTGGTATATTCACAACGTAACCGCAGTGCCTGTGTACGAATTCCAATGTATTCCAGCAGTGAAAGCGCAAGACGCATTGAATTCAGGACTCCTGATCCAAGCAGCAATCCATACTATGCTTTCCCGGCTTTGCTGATGGCCGGATTGGATGGCATACTGAACAAGATTGAGCCGCCTGAGCCAGTTGACAAGGATTTATACGATCTCAAGCCTGAAGAGATGAAAGAAATAAAATCTGTAGTCGGCTCATTGGATGCCGCGTTGGACGCGCTTGAGGCAGACCATGCATTCCTCTTGAAAGGAGATGTATTCACACAGGATGTAATAGACACATGGCTGAGTTACAAACGTGAGCGTGAAGTTGACGCACTCAGACTGCGCCCACATCCTTATGAATTCTCCCTTTACTATGATGTCTGATATCTCAGGCTGCTGAAATAATTTTGGCGTCATAGTCACACTAATCTGTCCGGTGACACTTGCTGTTGTTTCCTCAACGACAGCGGGTGGTTGCCGGCACCTCCCTATAAATTATTAGCTGAAAAGATTTAGTATCATTCCCGGATATAATTCTTTTCACTACTTTTCCTCACCATCCTTGTAATCTTTTTTATAGCGAATCTTCATTATGCTTGTTCTGCTTCGCATAAGTGAACTATAATACCGGCATTTGTTGAATTATAATCATTTTGTAAGAAGTCACATGCAAAGGAATATATCCATCGAACAGCAACATCCGTCCTTTATGGAGACATCTCGAGGAGATAACTGGTGGATCGGGCCATTTTTCACAGCTATGGGATTGCTTGCATTCATCCTGTATTCTACCTGGGCTGCATTCCAGAATGAACACTATCAATGGGGCCCCTACCTTTCTCCGTTTTTATGCTCCCCTGCTTGAATTCGAATGGTGGCCTCTTTCACCGGCATTTCTTATTCTCTGGGCTCCCGCCGGCTTCAGGCTCACCTGCTACTATTACCGGAAAGCTTATTACCGTGCGTTTTTCTTCACTCCACCGGCTTGTGCGGTCGGAGGGAAGCCCCAGAAATATCGTGGAGAACGATTTCTACTGCTATTTCAGAATTTGCATCGCTACTTCCTTTACATCGCTCTCATTTTCTGTGTAATATTAAGTTGCGATGCAATTGTTTCGTTCTCTTTTGAAAACGAATTAGGTGAAGGCGTTGGAACAGTGGTTTAGTTTGAGTGGTCTTTAAATTATTTTTCAGGTTTCCAGTTCAACTATTTGCAATAAAGAATTTCGTTAAGAGGGTTCTTGCGATATGAAGATTTGATCTCACAATTAAGCAATTTAGAACAAAATTAATTTAGTACTTTCCCTTAATTGGGCCTATATTTTTTAATTTTGCTTTTATAAATTAAATAATTAAAGGTGAATTTGTTATCAAAATGACACTATTAGGTTAATACAAATGGCTCTTCAGTATGATATTGTTATAGTGGGAGGAGGAGGTGCAGGATTAAGAGCGGCCATTGCTATTGGTGAAACAAATCCCAAACTAAAAATCGCTTTGGTTAGTAAGGTTTTTCCAATGCGAAGTCATACTGTGGCTGCTGAAGGGGGTGCTGCAGCGGTTATCAAAGACAATGATAGTTTCAATGATCACTGTTTGGACACCATTGGAGGAGGTGAATGGATGTGTGATCAGGATGCAGTGGAACTATTTGTGAATGAAGCTCCTAAAGAATTGATACAGATGGAGCACTGGGGCTGTCCATGGTCTCGGGAGCTTGACGGTACTGTAGCTGTCCGCCCGTTCGGAGGAATGAAGATAGAACGGACTTGGTTTGCTGCTGATAAAACGGGCTTCCATTTGCTTCATACACTTTTCCAAACTTCTCTGAAATACAATAATGTCATCCGTCATGATGAATGGTTTGCTACTAAAATTTTGGTTGAAAATGGGAGGTGCCAAGGTGTAACGGCCATTGAAATGCGCTCCGGGATCATGAAGGTTATAGCTGCAAAGTCGGTTATCATGTGCACAGGGGGAGCAGGCCGTGTTTTCCCCTTCACTACTAACGGGGCGATTAAGACAGGTGACGGAATGGCTATGGCCTACCGGGCTGGTATTCCATTGAAGGACATGGAATTCATACAGTATCATCCCACAGGTCTGCCAGGAACAGGTATACTTATTACTGAAGCGGCCCGAGGAGAAGGAGGCATCCTTGTTAATAAGGAAGGCTACCGGTATCTCCAAGACTATGATCTGGGAATGCCTCTAGACATTGAAGATCCCAAGCATCCAGTCAATAAAAGCATGGAACTAGGCCCCAGAGACAGGTTAAGCCAAGCCTTTATAAAAGAACGTGAGAAAGAAAAGACTATCACCGGGCCTTTTGGAGATGTAGTACACTTAGATATACGACATTTAGGAAAGAAGAAAATTGACAAGAAACTTCCATTTGTAAGGGAACTCACAAAAAATTACATAGGGATTGATCCAGTCTATGAGCCAATTCCCGTTCGACCTGTAGTCCACTACATGATGGGGGGTATCGATACAACTATAGATTGTAGAACAATTTTACCCGGACTTTTTGCTGCCGGTGAATGCGCCTGCGTTTCCATTAATGGGGCCAATCGACTAGGATCAAATTCACTGACTGAAATCTTGGTCTATGGTGCCCGAGCAGGAAATGCAGCAGCAGTTTTTGCTAACGAACATTCCGAGATTAATCTGGAAGCACTTGAAAAACAGGGAGCCGATGAGTATAAAAGAATCACTCGAGACTTCTTGCAAAAAGATGGAGGTTCTGAGCGAATTGCCACCCTCCGTAAGGAGATACATCAAGTCATGGAACAGAGTGTGGGTATCTTTCGTTCAGAGTCTGGTTTAAAGGAGGCATGCAACAAAATCGAAGAATTGAAAGACCGATTTTCTTCGATACTTATTGAGGACAAAAGTCTGAATTTCAATACGGAATTGACTTCAGCTTTAGAGCTTGAGAACATGATTGACGTTGCAGAATCAATCATTTTTAGCGCATTGTCAAGAAGGGAAAGTCGAGGTTCTCATCAACGCACTGACTTTTTAAACAGAGATGATGAGAATTTTCTGCGGCATTCTCTTGCGTATCGAACCGAGACTGAAAGCCGTATCGAATATCAAGATGTCGCCATTACTAAATGGCCACCAGGAGAACGTGTTTATGGAAAAGAGGAGTGAAAGTGTCTGAAACTTTTGAGATGGAAATTTTTAGATATTATCCTGACAAAGATAATGAACCTTTTATTAAAAGTTACGAAGTCCCCTTTAGGGATGACTGGGTAGTTCTCGATGCCATCAACTACATCAAGGATGAAATTGATGGCACACTTTCCTATCGCTGGTCCTGCCGCATGGGTGTCTGTGGGAGTTGTGGAATGATGGTCAACAGTGTTCCAAAACTGACATGTTCAGCTTTTCTGAAAGACTACCCCTCCCGTAAAATTCGTGTTGAACCTCTGCAAGGATTCCCAGTAGAACGGGATCTCATCTTTGATATGGACGATTTCATGAACAAACTGACAGAGGTTAAACCTTATCTTCTCAGAAAGGAAGGGGAGGAAAAACCCCTTGAAGAAGGTGAATATCTTCAGTCTCCTGCAGAGCTAGCTCACTACAAACAGTACACCTTATGTATTAATTGTATGCTCTGCTACGCAGCCTGTCCCATCTATGCACTTGACTCCAACTTTGTTGGGCCCGCGGCCATCGCTTTGGCTCAGCGCTACAACTTGGATTCGCGGGATCAGGGCCGTAATCAGCGTCAGGAAGTGATTGCCAGCCATGAGGGGATCTGGGAATGCACTTTTGTAGGAGAGTGCAGCGTTGTATGTCCGAAAGATGTGGATCCAGCTGCAGCAATCCAGCGAGCAAAGGTTTCCAGTACCCTGGACTGGTTCAAGGAAAAGATGATTCCACGGAGTAAGGGATAATGACCACCTACCGAAAACCTGTTTCCAACACTTGGTGGTTGGAAAGCAAACCCTATTTTCTCTTTGTGATCCGAGAATTCACCAGTCTTTTTGTCGCAGGCTATTGCCTGTTTCTGTTATTGTTTATTGCAAAAGCTGGAGACAGTCAGGAAGCCTATGCCACACTGATTTTGTCTTTAAAGTCTCCCACCAGCATGGTGTTTCATCTGATCTCATTCACCTTTATTTTGTACCATGCCATCACATGGTTTAACTTGACGCCAAAGATCATGGTATTCCATCTTGGAGAAGAAAGAATCCCGAATGCTTTAATCGCCGGGGCAGTTTATCTCAGTTGGGGGGTTGTCTCCCTGATAATCTCTTGGCTCATATTAGGAAGTTAAAATGTCAAAATCAAATGAACCTGTCTTGTGGTTTTTGTTTTCTGCAGGTGGCATGATCTCCGCTATGGTGTTTCCAATACTTCTAATCATCACTGGAGTGATTCTACCGTTTGAATTAGCTGGGGAGGTGACTTTTGAAAGAATTCACAATGCAGTAAAAAATCCCGTCGTCAAACTGGTCCTTTTTTTTGTGATTGCTCTGCCATTTTTTCATTGGGCGCACCGTTTTCGCTTTACACTCATTGATATTGGTCTGAAGCCAATAAGTTTCCTGGTCTCTCTCCTCTGTTATGGTGGTGCCATTACCGGAACTATAGTCGCAGCATTTATTCTTTGGAAAATATAAAATTATAATTAAACACCACGCATCATTAAGTATGAAAAGTCTAAATTTGACTAATCAAGCCAGTTTGACCACTGGTAAAGACTTTGGTGGTTTTTCATTAGTATCCTGTTTGAAAGGGTGATGGATCTCAAAAAACGGTTGAACCAGCTCGAAGATATATTAAAAAAATACTTAATCTATATGAAATCCACTTTCTTTAAATATGAGTCTTCTAAGTATTTTTCTGATGGATGAACCCTTTCAGATTGAACCCATTCGGCGCCTCCCCCAAATTAAGAGACCTCGTCACCGATGTCTCCTGGAATTACGAAATCAACAAAAACATCAGACCACTGACCCCTAAACCTAGGGAGACAGATGGAACTTACCGCATGATGCAGGAAGACATAGAGCGGATTCAGGAGTTTCATAAGTGTATTGAATGCTTTCTGTGTCAGAATGTTTGCCATGTAATGAGGGACCAAAACGTTCAGGAGTTTGCAGGTCCGCGATTTCTGATACGTATTGCTTCACTGGCAATGCACCCTCTCGATACACTAAATCGACTTAAAGAACTTAAAGATGTATTCGGCCTGGGTTACTGCAACATTACCAAGTGCTGTACTGAGGTCTGTCCGGAAGACATAAAAATTACTGACAACGGCATAATCCCCCTCAAGGAACGGGTTGCAGGAGCTTTCTATGACCCGCTTGCCTGGATTTTGAAAAGCCTTACTTCAAAGTAAACAACTGACGCTTGAAGGCGGTAGCTTAGTTTACAAGCTGTAAGCCTGATAAAGCCGATAAAGTTAACCATAGGCATAAAGGCTAGGTATACCTTAAACTGTGTGCCTCAGTGCCTGTGTGTGAAAAGGGTTGAACTCAAGGCGAGGTTTTTCTCCCAATCCCCGAAAAGGAAAATTATATTGCAGCTCAACACAACTCGACCTTCCTAAGTCACTTCTGCCTGCACTGAATATTTTTCGTCGCGCCAGTCATTGGAATTCATGATATCAGCTAGCGTCGAAACGGCCTGCCAAACATCAATATAACGAGTATAGAGTGGGGTGAATCCGAACCTCAAGAGATCCGGAGCACGAAAATCATCACCAATCACACCGCGTTCGATCAGCACCTGCATGATGGCATAGCCGTCCGGGTGGCGGATAGCAACCTGGCTGCCCCGTATGTCTGCTTCCCTTGGTGAAGCAAGTTCAAAACCCGTACATTTTTTTTCAACCAGGTCGATGAATAGATCACCTAGCTGCCGGGACTTCTTCCTCAGCACCCTCATATCAACCGTCTGGAAAATGTCGACGCCGATTTCCAGGGCACACATCCCCAGAATGCCGGGCGTGCCGCACAGGAAGCGGTCCATGCCCTTTCCGGGGGTGTAGCGGTCATCAAAGTCAAACGGCGCGGCATGTCCCATCCAGCCGGATAATACTGGCCTAACTTTTGACTGGTGACGCTCGGCGACGTAGATGTATGCCGGTGCGCCTGGCCCACCATTGAGATATTTGTATCCGCAGCCAACGGCGAAATCGACCTTACACTCATCCAATTCAACAGGGATTGCCCCTGCGGAATGTGAAAGATCCCAGATCACCAGTGCTCCAGCCTCGTGAGCACGTCGTGTGATCTCTGACATATCCCAGACTTCACCGCTTTTGTAGTGGATTTGCGTGAGCAGTAGGACCGCGATATCCGGAGCGAGGCGATCAGTAATCCGTGATGGGTCAACAAGTTCTGGAATCAGTCGGACTCGGCTGGCTGTTGCCAGACCCTCCATCATGTAGGGGTCGGTTGGGAAGCTTCCTGTTTCTGACAGCAAAACCGAGCGTCCGGAATTAAGCTGAGATGCCGCTGAAAGAGCCTTAAAAAGATTGACTGAAGTGGAATCGGCAGCAACCACCTGCCCTTCAGTCGCACCTATCAATCGGCCGATTTTGTCACCGATCCGGCGAGGTGCATTGATCCAGTCATTGGTATTCCAAGAGCGGATCAGATCCTGGCCCCATTGTCGGTGGATCATGTCATTCATCGCATCAGGAGTCGCTTTGGGCAGCGCTCCAAGTGAATTCCCGTCGAGATAAATCACACCTTCCGGAATGTTGAACAGCTCGCGTTTGTCGTGCAGTGGATCTGCGGCGTCGAGAGCATTTATATCTTCAAGCGTCATCTCAAACCTCTCTCAGCTTCTCTCAGCCAGGATAGAACGTTTGATGGATTGTTGCCGTACGCTTCAAAATTTATCATTATAAATTTCTGTATAAATTAAAATGATTTTATACTATAGGTTTATCAAAACGAATCAAAGGAAGATTTTCGCAGTTCCTATTACATTGGTAGCAGTTTTGACTGCTTCAGTAACGTTGATTTGTATTTATTGACAATTAAATTTTTTGATGAGTTAATCATTTAGTAAACATAGTCCCGCTTGACAATATAAAATCAAATGATGATACTCTGCTTTAAAGATCAAAACTCTAGAACAAATTTGCTAAATCCTGTTTACATTTCAATTTTACAGATTATTTAAAAAAATATTATGGCTGAGTCAAAAACAGAGAGAAAAGTAACCGTTATACTTGCCACAGATGTTGTGGGTTACAGTATTAAGATGGAAGAAAACGAGGAGCAGACTCTCAAGAATCTGAAAGTTTGCCGAGGTATCATTGAAGGACTGGTTAAGGAGCATCACGGAAGAATTTTCAACACTGCGGGAGATTCTGTGCTTGCGGAGTTTCAAAGCGCGGTAGAAGCGGTGATCTGTGCCTCAGAGTTTCAAAAAACAATTAAGGAACGCAACAATTCCGTTGGTGAAGAGGAGCAGATGCAGTTCAGGGTAGGTGTCAACATGGGGGATGTGGTTATCGAGGGAGATAATTTATATGGAGATGGTGTAAATGTCGCTGCACGACTGGAAGCACTCGCACAGCCGGGAGGAATATGCTTGTCAAAAAATGTGCACGAAATAGTTAATAAGAAGACGGATTTCCAGTTTAATGATCTGGGAGAACAGAAAGTCAAGGACACATTACTTCATGCGGTTGATGTTGTTATAGATGCTTCTCACGAACGAAAAGTAAAAACTAAATCAAAACCACAAGTGCCCCTTATCGCGGCAATTGTTGGAATTCTTGTCCTGGGCATTGGAGGCTTTGCTTATTATAATTTCTCAATTAAGGATACTGATCAAAAAAATGGAAAAACTGTTGAGACTTCTTCAGATCGTCCGGCGATTCTAGTCATGCCGTTTGCCAATCAGTCCGGAAAGAAAGAAAATGATTATATTGGGAATGGCATGACCAGTCATCTGATTACAACTTTGTCCCAGCATGAACAATTATTGGTACTCGGAAAAAGTACCGGTGAATACTTACAAAAGAATCAGATCCCCGATGAGGAAATTGTAAAAAAATATGGTGTTCAGTTTGTTTTAGGAGGTGGAATACAAGTCTCCGGAAACAAAACTCGCATAAATGTAGAACTCAAAGATCTTGCTAAGAATGACATAATCTGGTCTGAAATTTATGATTTTTCAGAGGATGATATTTTTAATATCCAGGACCAAGTAGGAAGTTCTGTTCTTAGTCATTTACAGATAGAAATTACTAGAGGAGGTGTTGAATCTACTGCTTTAAAAAGACTCTACACACCAGAAGTTTATAAAAATTTATTATTACAAGGCACAGCATTCCAACTAATGACTCCTGAAGGCCACTATAAGGCTGAAGAGTTTTGGGAAATTAATAAAAAACTTGAACCAGATAACTTCTATCTTGATACAGGTAGATCGTGGCAACTTGTTCAAAAAACGTGGTTGGGAATATCTAAGAACCCTCAGGAGGATTTAAAAAAAGCTCACAAGTTAGCATTAGGTGTTTTAGAAAAAGATCCTGAGCATGTAAATGCGATGTCCATTGCAGCCATGGTTGAACAAACACTTGGAGATTTTGATGCTGCCTGCGGAAGAATAGATAAAATGAGTATATTAAGTGAAGAAGTTGTCGACATCGCAATGGTAGCAGATACTCAGCGCTCGTGCGGTGATTACGACGGGTCAATTGAAACTTATGAGAAAGTTCATAGAATTGCTCCTCATTACTCTGCATGGGTAAAAGTATATTATCTCTTTGCTATAATGCAGAAAACATTCGAGGAGAAAAGTGGAGATTATGAAAAAGCAAAAAATTATGCCTTAGAGCAATCTAATAAAGATTATCTTTGGGCCGGTGCCAGTGAAACTTTTCATACAGTTTTAGCATACATATACCACAAAGAGGGGGATGCAAAATTAGCAAAAGATCATTTTGAAAAGCAAAAAACCATGAAAAACAGCATTACTAAATGGTGGATAGAAAATTTTGATTTCGTTAATGCACGATCAAAAGAATTTATGAATGATTACGTTACAGTACTTCAAAAATATGGTCTTCCAGATCAGTAATTTGTTTCCTGAATATTGATAAGTTTAACGATATGGCTAATAAAGAGATAGAACGAAAGATTGCGGTAATCTTTGCAACAGACGTAGTTGGTTACAGCAAATCTGTTGAGGTCAATGAGGAGCAGACCATTAAGAATTTCAGGGCCTGCAAAAAAATACTTGAGGATCTTTTCAAGGAACACGACGGCAGAATTTTTAATACCGCAGGAGATTCTGTACTAGCCGAATTTTCAAGTGCTGTATCAGCAGTTATCTGTGCAACAGAATTCCAGAGACTCATGAAGGAAAGAAACGAGTCAGAGACAACCGATCTGAAGATGGAATTCCGTATCGGGATTAATATGGGAGACGTCGTTGTTGAAGGAGATAATCTCTATGGTGATGGAGTCAACATTGCCGCACGTTTAGAGGCACTTGCACAACCTAATGGAGTATGCCTTTCAAGGAGTGTTCATGAGTTTATTAATAAAAAGATGGATTTCTTGTTTAATGATTTGGGGGAGCAAACTGTAAAGGATAATAAATTCCATGCTTTTGATGTTGTTATAGATGATTCTCACAAACGAACAGTAAAAACTAAATCGAAATCACAAGTACCTCTGATCGCGGCAATTGTTGCAATTCTTGTCCTGGGCATTGGAGGCTTTGCCTACTACCAGAACGTGCTGGTGGACAGCGCCCAGAAATCGGCCTCCATCGCGGACCGCCCCACGGTACTGGTGATGCCGTTCGCCAACCAGTCCGGGAGCGCGGAGCAGGACTACATCGGGATGGGCATGACTAGCCACCTGATCACGATGCTCTCTCAGTTCGACCGGTTGTTGGTGCTTGCGAAGAACACGGGGGAGCACATCCTGAATAACAAGGTTCCGAACGAGGAAATTGTCAAACAGTATGGAGTAAAATATGTGCTGAACGGCACGACGCAGGCCGCCGGAAAGCGGGTGCGCGTCAACGTGGAGCTGACCGACCTCACCCGGAACAGCGTCGTCTGGTCGGAGGTCTATGACTTCAAGGAGGAGGACATCTTCGAGGTGCAGGACAAGGTGGGCGACTCCGTGCTCGGCCATCTGGGGCAGGAAGTCATTGCCGGAAGTGCGAAGGCAGGACAGAGATGGAAGACCACGGAAGCTTTGAAAAATGAAGTGTTGTGTGTTGCCGCGTTTCACACTTGGACCCAAGCAGGGTACCATGAGGCGAAAAAGCGGTGTGATGCTAACTTGAAGCTGGAACCGGAGAACCCGTTTGCAGTTAGCACGACGGGATGGCTGCTGTACCAAAAAGTTCTGATGGGCCTTTCCCAGAATGCTCAGGAGGATTTCCAAAAGGCCCACAAATTGGCAACGCAGACTTTGGAAAAACATCCGTATCATGTGCTGTCCATTCAACTGGCATCCACGATGGAGGCAATTTTTGGGGACTTTGAGGCCGCTTGTGGCAGGCTGGAGAAAATGGCCAAGCTGTCAAGGGAAATCATCGAGATTGTCTCTACGGCGGAGACCCAGCGCCAGTGCGGCGACTATCAGGGTTCCATTGAAATGTACGAGAAGGCTTTTGAAATTTCGCCTCACTTCTCATCATGGATCAAAGTGTATTACACCTACGCTCTGCTGCAAAATGGCGATATTGAAGCCGCGAAAATATATGCCTTGGAGCAGTCAGCGAAGGAGCATTCCTACTCCAGGGGGAATGCGGCATTTTTTGCGCTGCTCGCCTACATCCATCACAAGGAGGGAGATGAGGAACTGGCACAGGAGTACTTTGACAAGCAGAAGACGATGCAGAACAGGATGACCAAAGCGTCCATAGAATTCAGGGATTTCTCAACAGTTCGGTCAAAGGTGTTCGTGAACGACTACGTCAAGGTGCTGCAATCCCTGGGACTGCCGGATCAATAATCAATTAAATATCTATAAGCACAAACCTGTTCCGTTTGTTATTTTGGTGTTTTTTAATATTCAATAAAAGGTAATTATTTCATAGCATTAAACAAAATGTTATAGAAAAGGGAAGAGAAAAAATCATCATGGGAGAAGACACATATCACAGGCCCAGCTGGGACGAATATTTTTTAGGATTGATGGATGAAGTAGGCAATCGCGCAACCTGCGACAGGGGCCGCAGCGGATGCATCGTGGTGCGGGGAAAGCAGATCGTCTGCACGGGCTATGTAGGTTCCCCTCCGGGATTCCCCCATTGTGACGAAGTTGGGCATTTGATGAAAGAGGTCGTGGAGGAGGATGGCACATCCCGGATGCATTGTGTGAGGACCATTCATGCGGAGCAGAATGCGATCTGTCAGGCTGCCAAACATGGTGTTTCGCTCAAAGGAGCCACCTTGTACTGCAAGATGGAACCCTGCCGTGTCTGTGCAATGCTGATCATCAGCGTAGGCATCACTACGGTGATTGCCAAAAAAAAATACCATGCAGCACAAGAAACCCGCGACATGTTCCGGCAGGCCAGTGTCGAATTGGTTGTGGTTGAGGATGAAGTAGAGAAGTATCCTGGTCAGTGAGGTCCTGCAATTACCATCTTTCTGACTACAATCCCAAGCGCTACACCCATGCACAAGTATTTAATGTGTTAAGAAATAATGAATCTACAGACATGCAGACCAAAGCTTTGGAGCAGTTGGGGACGCTGGAATAACCAGGCATTGGTTAACTTATAAGAAACCTTGTATTGAATGAAGCTGTGTTTCAATTTCTGCTGGAAATGCAGTCTCAAGTAATTCGAGGTCATCTGAACAGTCCTTAAGGGCGTGAAGCTGCTGAGCAGGGATTACACAGGAATCTCCGGCCTCCATCCTTTGGGATCCGTGTCCTTCGCAGGTGAGTGTTATACCACCTTTCAGCGTAAACAAGAAGTAAAATTCTCCGCTGTGACTGCACACTTGAGGTTTGGCTCCGTTCAAAGGGCGCACAACCCGAACTCCGGCTAAACCTTTTGTTGCTGTGCCGATTCCGGAATCACGATATTCGAACCCTTCCATTCGCCACGGACTCCACTCAGCCTGAGCTGCCTGGTGAAAAACGAAGTTCTGCCCTCCAAATTCACGGTTGGACCGTACTTCCTTGGTTGGTAAGTCAAAATCAGGATCGGCCCATGTTTCGTGTTCTGCAGGACAACTGATTTCAATTACCTCCAAACCAGCTGAACTTTCCAGCACACGGTGCCTGATTTGCGGTGGCTGCAGCACACAGTCACCGGCATGCATCACGAACGGAGGTCCCTGGTCTTCATAAACCACACGTACCCATCCCTTATAACAGTAAATCATCTGAAAGCGTATTTTATGAAAATGGACATAATCCGGCACAGTACCACCTTCCGGAATGCGGATGTGTGAGGCAATGAAACGCCCGCCCTGTCGATTCGGAATCAGGTCACGGTATTCCATTCCGGCACGACCAACTTCCCAGGAAGCATCACTGCTATACCTGTTCAGGACGAAAGACTGATGTTCCGGAGGCAGTACCAGTGGCGGGTCTGCTTCCACGATTTCGATACATGTACCATTTGGAGCAGTCAATTCGGTGGATCCCTCCGCAAATTCTTCAGGATCCCGGCAAATCAGACGCAATTTACCAGGCGAACCGGAACCTTCGCGATCCAGCCGGAGACGTAATCCATGCCCGCTGATTACTGCCACCATAGGAGCATCTGCCGGAATAATAGCATTGATCTGAAACCCAAGCTTCTTAGTGAAAAACTCAAGCGTGGATTCCAGTTCTTTACATGGTAAAACGACTTCAGCTGCTTGAATTGGGTTTTCTGAATTATCGGGCATCGAGATGAATGTCTTTATCTCAGGTTTTAGAAAAGATGTGAAATTTTACTATTCAATCCAGCAGTCAGTAAAATATTTTCAGGAAATCAATTTACAATATCTGCACAGGACGGTGCAAGGTAAGGTGGCGGAGGGAGAGGGATTCGAACCCCCGAAGACCTTGCAGCCTTAACGGATTTCAAGTCCGTCGGTTTCAACCACTCACCCATCCCTCCGGAACAATTATTCTCTGAAATATGATGCTATTTCTCAAGTCTGAAGTGTCCGGATTAAGAATTATTTCCGGACTTCAGCTTGGAAGTTTCAAAGGCGTGTTCAAAAACTTTCAGTGTTTGATCCAGCATTATTTGCGGATTGAAACGATCTTCCGCGTCTTTACGGGCCCCATGAGAAAGCCGACCTAAGAGTTCCGGATTTGAGAGCAAATTCTTTATTTCTACAGCAAGCGCTTCCGGAGAATGATTTTTTGCCAGCATTCCATTTTGTTCGTGCTGGATTATTTCCGGAAGACATCCTGTAGGAAAAGCCACAACCGGAGTCGCCACAGAAAAAAATTCCACTGCCACCCTGCAGATTACTTCTGATTCCACAGAACTTACAACCCCAAGGTCAGCAAATTCCATCAGCTCCAGTATATCCTCCCTTTCCGGAATCATCCGAATATGTGCCTTAAGATTCATCCGGACAATATCCTCACGAAGCAAAATCATTTCCGGTTCATTTTCTGAGGTGTCCCGAAACGGCAGCAGCACCACCAAATCGGGAAATTCAGGGAGCAGCAGACTCAAACTCTGAAGCAGGATTCGCTGTCCTTTTACCGGACGGATGCGCCCCACAACAGCCAGCAGCCTTGCTTTTACAGGGATTTCAAAATTTTTACGGAAATCTGTTCCAGTCTGAAAAGGCAATTCCGGACAATCAATGGGATAATAAATTGTTTTCACTTTTTCACTGATGTTTGGAATTACTCTCTGCAGACGCTCCGCTACAATTTTCCCCGCGGTGATATGAAAATCAGTCCAGTCCATGTGCATTTTCCGGTTCAGCCAGTGATTTCGCATGGGCCTTGTGGTACCCCGAGTGCGAACAATCGGAATCGGTTTTTCCGGACGCAATGAACGCAAGGCATGTGCCGCTAAAACAAACAGGGGGTAACCTTCTGAGCGGTGTGGATTGATCAAATCAATCTGTTGCTCAAGCAGAAATTTTTTCAGCTTCTGATATGAAAGATATAGCTGGACAGGATTATTGCTGTTGAGATTGATGTGTTCAACCAGTGACAGGCCAAGCTTGCTTAACTGCTGCGAATTGAGTGAGTCCGGACGCGTCAGGACGAAAACCGTATGTCCTTCACGTTTGAGCAGTTGCGCGATTTTGGCAGCATACGCGGCTTCCGCGTTCCACCATTGGACGTTGCTGCCGATGAGGATCTTCATCAAAAATTGGCGTTTCCGGGAACACGCGGAAAAGGGATCACGTCACGGATGTTTTTCATTCCGGAGACAAACTGAACAAGACGCTCAAAGCCCAGGCCAAATCCGGAATGTGGCACAGTACCAAAGCGGCGCAAATCAAGATACCAGTCGTATGTATCATTGAGCAGTCCGTGTTCCTTCATTCTTGCGGAAAGCATCTCCAGTGAATCCTCGCGCTGAGAACCTCCTACAATTTCTCCAAGGCGGGGAAAAAGCACATCCATGGCTGCAACAGTTTTTTCATCATCATTCTGCTTCATGTAAAATGCCTTGATCTCTTTAGGATAGTTGATCAGATTTATGGGCTTTTTAACATGTTTCTCCGTAAGAAAGCGTTCATGCTCCGATTGAAGACCAAGACCCCACTTGAGCGGAAACTCAAACGATTCACCAGATTTCTGCAAAATATCAATTGCTTCAGTGTAAGTCAGCGTTTCAAATTCTGTTTGATGAATGTGCTTCAAGGTCTCCAGCAGATCCGGTTCATACATTTTCTGCAAAAACGCCAGTTCATGCTCATGCTTTTCCAGGCATTCGCCAATCACATATTTGAGGAAATCTTCAGTCAAGGACAGTATACCCCGCAAATCCATGAAGGCCATCTCAGGCTCAATCATCCAGAACTCCGCAAGGTGCCGCGAGGTGTTTGAGTTTTCCGCCCTGAAAGTAGGCCCGAATGTGTAAACATCAGTAAAAGCCAAGGCGAATACTTCCGCGCCCAACTGCCCGGAAACAGTCAGGCTTACATCCGTACCAAAAAAATCTTCTTCATAATTAACTTTGCCCTGTGAATCGCACGGCAGGTTTTCCAGATTAAGCGCTGTAACACGGAACATTTCACCCGCGCCTTCAGCATCATTGGCAGTGATGATCGGCGTCTGAACGTAAAGAAAATTACGCTGCTGAAAAAAACTGTGGATAGCCCAGGAAAGCGTGTTTCGGATTCGGAAGACCGCACCGAGGGTGTTTGTACGCGGACGCAAATGTGCAATCTCACGCAGGAATTCCAGCGTGTGACCCTTCTTCTGCAATGGATATTGATCGCCTGCAGAGTCCCCAATCACCTCGATTTCTGCGGCATGTATTTCAAAATCCTGTCCTTTAGCGGGAGACTCAACAACCTTGCCATGTATCACCAGCGAAGCGCCTGTGCTCAGTTTGGTAATTTCCTGATAGTTCTTAAGAACTTCATCGGCAACAACCTGTATTCCGTTTTGGTTGGAGCCGTCGTAAAGCTGAATGAAGGTAATGCCTTTTGAATCGCGGCGCGTGCGTACCCAGCCGTTCAGGGATACCGGCTGGTTTATCTGGTCTTTGTTAATAGAGGAAATGCGAAGCCGCTGAGTCATTAAATATTTTCAGGAGTGTGGTTTAGGAATGCATCAAAATTCCGGATTAATTCTGAAGACTTAATTATGACGGTATCGAAAAATGGTTTTTATTCCAGCAAAGCATATCATCGACATGACAGTTGGAGGGTTAACAGAGCAACTTGTAAGTGCTTGATATACTGGATTCCCGTTTTCGCGGGAATGACATTACTGGTCTTTACTTAGAATTTTCCGTCTTTATCAATTATTATTGTCCGCGCATTTGTTTTGCTACCTCTATTTCTGAATTCTCCACCACTTCAGTAAGTTCATCCAAAGAAATCATCATGCTTTTACGGTCAGGCATAACTGCATAAAGGTATTTAACGAATTCAGGAACCATTGATAGATATTTCTGGTTTTCATCAAGTTTTATCTGGCGAACCAGAAAATGCTCCAGCTGTTCCTGCGACATGTTGCGCATAACGCTGATGAACGCAGTTGAACATTCTTCAAGTTCTTTACTGATATCAGTTGGATAAAAAAATCTAAGCTGTTTTCTTGAGCCTGCAATGCGCACAAAGATCAGCATTACGGCGCAAACTACTAATCCATCTATCCAGCTAATTCCCCATACCCCCATGAAACCCAGCAAAAAATAAACAGCGCCGGTGATTGAACCAAGCAATTGCAGGGTCACCCTGATTTTTTCCACTGCAAGATACTTTAAATTGAATCGTTTTTCCTGTGCGAAAAAAGCCATTCCTTCGGTAAAATGCGGGGCTGCCATCACAATTTCCTCAGCGGATGCAAGTTGATTTTCAAGCTCCAATTCAAGCTGTTTTCTTTTTTCAAGCGCGCGTTCATTTATCACTTCCTGCATCACATAACGGCGTGCAGACCGCAGCCGTTCTGCTAAGATTTCTATATGTTCATTAGGATTATCTTCATCTCCGGTTAAAGGAGTGGCTTTATATTCAGCACGATTGGTAAGATACTCGATCAATTCATCAAACAGTTTGTGCATCTCAGAAGGGAAACTGCTGTGGCCGGTTTCTTCTTCTTCAGCTTTCGACTTGGCTTCCAGGTCCATTTCATGGCGAACCAGAATAGAAAAAATAGTAGAGGCGTTTTCCGCATAAGACACGTTAAGTTCAACCATGCGGATGAAGGTATTGCCGAGTATTGAAGTATATGTGGAATATTTTCGACTTTTATACTCAATATCTGGCTTCAGAAGCGTATAATAGCCATCGAGAATGGAATCAATCATCATTCTCAGAAAGGAATCATAATCATCGTTGCCGGCACTTTGGTTTGCCAGACCATTCCAGCTCAACGCGGCAAATTTATCTGCCACGGCATGAGATTCGAGCAATAACTCTGTGGCATCAACAAATGAGGAGACTTTTTCCGGAGTTCCTGTGTTTTGCCAAATGTAAGCAGAAGCTTCAGCAGCAGCAGCTTCAAGGTCCATCTGCTTCTGAAAAATCACCATCACATCTCTGGCGATCTTCTCTTCAAAATTCTCAGGGATTTCTTCTTCGGATACTGCGTTTGCCTGTGCTTGAGCCATGACATGTTCAGTTTAAAATTTTTTCATTTATTTTTGTTCATTGTCGCGCCAGTCCCGGCGCTTGAGAATTTCATCCTGCAGCAACGGCAAAAAAGAGACAAATGACAGTGTTTCACGCTCTTTGCTTCCATAACGCTGCCAGGTTACAGTCTGTCCTGCCTGCTCATTTTCGCCTACAATCAAAAGGTTGGGGACTTTTTCTACCGCGGCAGACCTGATTTTTTTGCTGAATGAATCATGAGAATCGTCGATCTCGGAACGAATCAAATAGCTGTACAATTGTTTATTCAGTCCATGTGCGTATTCATTGAACGCCGAAGCCACCGGAATCAAACGTACCTGCACCGGAGCCAGCCATGTGGGGAATGCCCCGCCGTAGTGCTCAATCAGGAAAGCGACAAACCTTTCATGTGTTCCCAAAGGTGCGCGGTGAATAATAATCGGAGTATGTTCCTGATTGTCACCGGCAATATATTTAAGCCCAAAACGCTTGCCCATCACTAAATCCATTTGATTAGTAGAAGCTGTTTCTTCACGACCGACTACATTTGTGACTTGAAAATCAATCTTCGGTCCATAAAACGCTGCTTCGCCACGCACAGCCTCAAAAGGAATGCCGACTTCTTCCATGACTTCCGTCACCAGTGTTTCCGCTTTTTGCCATAGTTCCGGTTCATCAACAAACTTCCCTTCATCTTCCTCTGCCAGAGAAAGGCGCAGCCAGAAATTGCTTAAGCCAAACAGCTGGTAATATTCAGTGTGCAGATTCATAACATTAATGAACTCCTCTTTTGCCTGTTCCGGAGTACAGTAAATATGCGCGTCATTCATGGTCATGCCGCGTACACGCAGTAATCCGGCCAGCTCTCCGGATTGTTCATAGCGGTAACATGTACCGTATTCTGCCAGACGCAGCGGCAAATCACGGTAGCTCCTTTGCTCAGCTTTATAAATCATGTGATGATGAGGACAATTCATCGGCTTGAGAAACAACCGTTCTCCATCCATTTCCATCGGCGGAAACATGCTGTCCTGATAATAAGGCAGATGTCCGGAAGTAAAATACAAATCTTCTCGTGTGATATGTGGAGTTGAAACACGTTTGTATCCTGCCAGAAATTCAGTTTCACGGGCCAGTTTTTCCAGTTCATCACGAATCACGGTTCCATTGGGCATCCATAAAGGCAGCCCTTTGCCCACCTCATCACTGATAGTAAAATAATGCTGCTGACTGTTCAATTTCCTGTGATCACGCTGCAAGGCCAACTTGCGCTTTTCCTGAAACTCCCTGAGTTCATCTCCTGTCTCAAAAGCCAGGCCATAAACCCTTTGCATCATATTATTATTCTCAGAACCTTTCCAATAAGCGCCTGCCAGCGAATCAAGCGCAAAACAATTTTTTGGGATCTCACTTGTGGATTTCACATGCGGCCCTTCGCATAAATCCCAGAAAGGACCATTGCGATAGAGGCTGATTGTTTCATTTTGCGCGACAAGATCTTCCACCTGTTCAATTTTGTATTCTTGTTTTTCCTTGCTCAGCAGCAGCACCATCTCGTCCTGCTCCAGTTCTTCACGCTCAAACTTCTGTCCGGACTTGATAATATGACGCATCCGTTTTTCCAGTTTTGGCAGGTCTTCCGGACACAGCGGTTCATCCAGATCAAAATCATAATAAAATCCGTTGTCGATCGGGGGGCCGAACCCAAGCTTTGCTCCGGGGCGTATTTCGAGTACTGCCTGCGCCAGGATATGCGCCAGCGAATGTCTGATTTTATACAGATCAGAATTTGTATCTATTTTATTCATTTAATATTTCAGGGAATTATCCTTACAGGTTTGAATCAGACTGAAAGGGTTTCTGTTCATGCCGCAGGCTGGGAACCCGAATCACTCGTCCAGGAAATATCAGACACATTAGTTTCCTGGTCTTTCAGCTCACCGGGATGTGCAACAAGAACCATCTCTAGGGCGTCTTTGACATTTTTTATCACAACTATATCCAGTCCATTTTTAATTTCTTCCGGAACTTCCACCAAATCCTTTTCATTCTCTTCCGGAATCAGAACAGTATCAAGAAGTCCTCTTTTTGCGGCAATAAGTTTCTCTTTTAAACTGCCGATTTCTGTTACATGCCCGCGCAAGGTGATTTCACCAGTCATGCCCACGTTATGCTTGACCGAGATTTTGGTGAAGCTGCTTATAATGGCCATGATTAGCGGAAGTCCCGCGGATGGTCCGTCCTTGGGAGTGGCGCCTTCCGGAAGATGAACATGCAAATCATTTTTTGCAAATAATTCCGGTTCAATGCCTAAATACTCTGAATTGCTGCGTACATAGGAAAAGGCAGCCTTGGCGGATTCCTGCATTACGTCTCCCAGTTTACCGGTCAAAACAACTTTTCCGGAACCGGGCATTAAACCGACTTCAATCAGAAGCAGCTCTCCGCCCATCGGTGTCACACCCAATCCCATCGCCACACCGATTTCGTTCTTTTCTTCACGCCGGTCACGTTCAAACTGAGGCACGCCAAGCAGTTCATGCACCAGTTTTGGAGTTACAACAGTTGCTTTTTTGCCTTTGGAACGTACAAGACGAGTAACAACTTTTCTGCAGACTTTTCCAATTTCCCGCTCCAGGTTCCTCACACCTGCTTCACGCGTATAACCGTGAGTAATTTCTTCAATCGCGGATTTTCGGAAACGCAGCTGCTTTTCTGTTAAGCCATGAAACTTGCGCTGCCTGGGAGTTAGAAACTGGGTGGCAATGTGCTGCTTTTCCATTTCTGTGTAACCAGTCAGATTGATTACTTCCATTCTGTCCAGCAGCGGACTGGTAATATTCTGTACACTGTTTGCCGTGCAAATGAAAAGCACATCAGACAAGCTGAATTCTACATCAAGATAATGATCGATAAAAGTATCATTTTGATCCGGATCAAGGACTTCAAGCATGGCCGCGGAAGGATCGCTGATGTTGCTTTGGTAAAGTTTATCAATTTCATCAATCAACATAACCGGATTTTTGCTTTTTGCTTTTCTGATTGACTGAATTATTTTTCCAGGCATAGCGCCAATATAGGTACGGCGATGTCCGCGAATTTCTGCTTCATCTCTTACTCCTCCAAGACTGATGCGAACAAAATTTCGTCCCAGCGCACGTGCCACTGACTGTGCGAGTGAAGTTTTTCCAACGCCGGGAGGACCTGTCAGACAAAGAATTGGACCTTTTAATTTCCCTTTGAGTGAGGCCACAGCTAGATATTCCACAATGCGTTCCTTGACTTTTTCCAAACCGTAATGATCTTCATCAAGAATCTGCTCTGCCTGTTTAAGGTCGAAATTATCATCTGTACGTATCTGCCATGGCATGGAAATTAACCACTCCAAATAATTTCTCACTACATTTGCTTCAGAGGACATTGGCGACATCATACGTAATTTTTTTAATTCCTTTTCTGCTTCAATTTCTACCTCTTCCGGCATTTTTGCTTCTTTGATTTGTTCAGCAATTTCGTCCATTTCTGCTTTTGGATCATCCATCTGACCAAGCTCTTTCTGGATATTGCGTAACTGATCATGAAGAAAATCTTCTTTCTTGGTATCACTGAATTTATCCGAGGCTTCTTTTTTTAATTTATTTTCAAGCTGTGTGATTTTCATCTCACCACGCAAAATCTCCAGAACCTGCTGGATCCGGCTCCCCGGATTCAGGGTTTCCAATAGTTTTTGTTTCTGCTCATTGGGAATTTTCAACAAGGGCGCAGTCAAATCACTGACTGCCATAGAGTCCAGTTCCTTCAGCGAATTCAAAACTTCTTTACCCAGTTTAAGCTTGCGCTGGTCAGCATATTTTTTGAACAATTCACAAACAGTTTTGGCTGACTCCTCTATCTTTGCCTGATCAAAATCAAAGTCACTTTCCTCAACAGGCTGAACCTGTGCTAAATACTCCTTTTCCTCCAATTTTGTAGCCAGAAGTTTGCCTCTTCGATTTCCCTCAAAAAGAGCTTTTACAGTACCGTTTGGCAGTCGCATCACCTGGAGTACCCGGCCCAGCACACCTATTTCAAACAAATCACTCTCCTTCGGATTCTCTACCGATGCATCACGCTGAGTGACCACAAAAATTTCACGATCTCCGGAGAGAGCACGATCCAAAGCATCCATCGAGGCTTGACGTCCGACAAAAAACGGAGCAGTTGCTCCGGGAAATACAATCTCCTCCCTCATCGGAAGCAGGGGCACAATCACAGGTTTTAGTTTTTCAGGCATTTTTTTATTAAGTGTTCAGGTTTCTGTTTAGCAGTTTTAATTCTTCAGCATCCAGGCAATTCTTCAGTCTTATGCTGAATGAAGAAAAATATTTAATTATTGCATCATAGTTATTTAATACTTTTTTCAGGGTTTGTAAATGACAGAGTTAAATAGAAAAACCACATTTCAGCCAGCGCAATCAGCAAAAGGAAGATGTAAAAATGATCCAGATAAAGCGCGCCGGCAACAGTCGCGCCGGCAAAATGTCCGAAAAATTGCGCGAAGTTATAAACTCCCATTGCTGTTCCTTTTGTTTCCGCGGTTGTGGCACGAGTTACAAGTGAAGGGAAAATTGGCTCAAAAACATTAAAGCCCATAAAAAAGAAAAATAGTGCTGCCACAAACCACAACAGCAACTGCTGCTGCTGTCCAAAACCCATGGCTGCAACTGATAACAACAGCAGCATAATTCCAAAGAGCATCACTTCACGAAAACGATTCCTGACTTCCGCAAAAATTGCTGCCAGAACCATGACCAACGCTCCCGCAAGCATCATCGGCAGGTATATCTTCCACATCTCGGCGCGTTCATAACCGTGCTTGATCAGAATCATCGGTATCAGGAAAAATGTGGATGAAAGCCCCGCGCCACAAACAAATCCCCCCCAGCAAATGGTACGCAAAGAAGGAACCTGCCAAACTGTTCCCGTCATTTTAAGGAAAGAAGTGTTTTTCGGAATCAGTGGGATTGCCTCCGGATTCGGAACCGTGGTCTGCACAAGCACCAAACTGACTACGGAAAAAATTGCTATCATTCCGAACATTCCACTCAACCCCAACCACTCCCCCAGAAACGGAGCAATTATAAAGGCAACCGCAAAGGCAGCACCAACACTTATACCCAATGCCGCGTTGGCACGTGTTCTGACTTCCGGACGTGTCAAATCCGCGACCAAAGCAAACACAGTTGAACTGATTGCTCCGGTACCTTGAAGAAAACGGGCAATAATCATCATGTAAATTGAATCCGTATAAGCGGCAAGCACGTTCCCAATAATGAACAATCCCAAACCGATCATAATTACTTTTTTTCGCCCGACGCGGTCACTCCACATTCCAAACGGAAGCTGAAGCAACCCCTGTGTTAAACCATAAGCGCCAAAGGCTACTCCAATCAGAAACGGTGTTGCCTCTTCCAAATCCAAAGCAAGTACGCTGAAAACCGGCAGCAGCAGAAAAATGCTGAACATCCTGAAAAAAAGAATCCCACTCAAACTGTAAATGCTTCTTTTTTCCGTGTAAGTGAAAATCGGGGTTTTAGCGGTTTCGCTCATTAATATATTTAGTGTTCCAGTTCGTACCTCCTTTTATCGAGGAAAACAAATAATAAACATTTGAATTATGACAACCTCAGTCCTTAAACTCAAGTTTTTGAGCTATCAACACGGTGCGGCATAATGATTTTCAACTTTTGTCCGAACCATAAACACAATCTCAGCTGGCGGACTTTCCGGCTTACTTTATCTGTTTGAGCTGAGGATAAACTTTTTGTGGCCATCAAAACAGGAATCTCAGAGATCATTTAACAGTTTGCCGCTTCCAGACAATTCAGGGACAAAAAATATATTTATCAGCAATAATGAGAATTAAAACTTGATTCAAATCTTTGCTTATCCTAAGTTTGATGAATAAGTAAAAAGTCAATATGATCCCTCACCTAAATTGCTAATTTGGGTGAGGGGTCATTCCAGCTTACGCGAAAATGGCAACTTTTTACTAAACCTTCAACTAAATGACTGACGAAAATATCTCCAGTGTCATTGTGAACATCCATGGCTTGTTGGGAGAGCAGGATGGTATCCAAATTGAGTTTGAAGAAGAACTTCTTGTAGAGGAAGGACAATTTGTTCTTGATGATGTCAGTTACGAAATTGTCCGGATCATAAATGAAGATGTTGAGTTTCCTTTGGTTTATGTTGTAGTACTCGATATTCTCAGCCAGACTTGATGTTTGATCACAGCCTGGATTTCTCCCCTTAGTCATGCCTTTCTCACTTCAGCAAATCCTTAAAAATATAAATTCAGACTCCTCCCCGGTTGAACTGCATGGACTCGCGGGATCAAGCAAAGCGCTTGTACTTTCCATGCTCAGCAAAACTTCCTCGCAGTCTTCGAAAAAAATTACTCCTCTTGTTGTAGTATGCGAGTCTTTTGATATAGCTGAAGTACTCCTGAGCGACATCTATTATTTTTTTGGAAAAGAAGGCGTATATTTTTTCCCTTTCTGGGATGTGCTGCCTTACGACAATTTTTCTCCGCACAAAGGGTTAGTCGCACAGCGTTTTCAGACACTTGAGGCGTTACTTAATCAACATGTACGTATCCTGATCACCACTCCCAACGCGCTTATGCAGCGTTTTCTGCCTCGTGAAGATTTTCAAAAAAACACTATTTCATTTACAAATGGTTTTGAAGCAAGTCCGGATGAAATCAGTCAGCAGCTGCTTTATTCCGGATACATTCAGGTTGATGTTGTTGAAGACCTGGGAGAATTCAGTACACATGGCGGCATTCTGGACGTTTTTCCGTTGAACAAGGAAAAACCGGTGCGCATAGAATTTTCTGATAATTCTAAAATTTCATACCTCAAACAGTTTGATATTCAAACTCAGCACACAGATCAAACTGAGTTGGAATCATTAAAAATACTTCCGGCGTGTGAAATTCTTTTTAATCAGGATAATATCCAGTATGCCCGCCGGACTCTGCCGACGTTCCGCAAGGAATGCAGTCCGGAAGTATTGCAGCGATTAAGACAGAGTTTAAAAAAAAGCGAGGGATTCCCCGGAATTGAATCTCTGTCCCCTCTATTTTACCCAAAACTGGAAACGCTTTTTGACTACATCCCTGCAGAGTATTTGCTTGTTGTAGATGAAGAAAAACAAGTCAATGAACGTGCTGAAAGCTTTTACCAGGAAGTGTTCATGGAATATGAACTCAGCTTACAACAAAACAAACTGACGCTCTCACCGGAATCATTATTTTTAACCCACAGAGAACTGCAGAATGAGCTAAATCAATCTGTACAATCGGTTTTCAGTTCAATTAATTTATACAAGACAGCAGCACGTCCGGTGCATCAGCTTCAATTTGTGGAAAATAAATCTTTACGTCAACAATTCGAAAGCACAAAATCAACTTCTGCGGTCGGTCACATGGTACAACTGCTTCAAAAATGGCAGAGCTCCGGAACACTGATTTTACTGAGCGCGAAAAACCAGACACATGCGGACAGTTTTCAGCAGCTGCTGGATGATTTAGGTGTGGAAAGTACAGTAGCGGGGGATCAGCTGAGTCCCAAAACATGTCCATGGCTTGAGTGGCTGGAAAACAGCAATGCTGATCATCAGTCAGACTCGGTCCCGATTTTAACCGGAAATGTTTCTTCCGGTTTCAGAAAACTTGATAAGCAGGGGAAGACACTTTTTGTTTTGCTGACTGAGGAAGAAGTTTTCGGTGAAAAAACACGCAACAGAAGATTGCAGCGCACACAAGTTCACCAGACCGCAGGAAGCCTGGATGATTTGAGGGAAGGAGATCATGTTGTTCATCTGGATTATGGAATTGGATGCTATCAGGGCCTGCAGAAAATTTCCGCAGGAGGCAGCCAAAACGAATTCATGAGGCTGGTTTACGCGCGGGATGAAAAAGTATATGTTCCTGTAGATAAATTCCATCTTGTTCAGAAATATGTGAACGCCGACGGAATCACACCAAAATTGAGCAAGCTTGGAGAAAAAGCATGGAAAAAAACCCGCAGCAAAGTCGCCAAAACTGTGGAGGATATTGCGGAAGAACTGGCTGATATTTATGCCGAACGCAAAGCCCGCAAGGGTTTCGCCTTTGATCCGGACGATCTTGAGATGCAACAATTTGAGCTGCGCTTCGCCTTTGAAGAAACCCGTGATCAGCTTGATGTGATAAGCTCCGTCAAGGAAGACATGGAAAGGGAAACGCCTATGGACAGGCTCGTTTGCGGGGATGTTGGATTTGGCAAAACTGAGATTGCCATGCGTGCCGCCTTCAAGGCTGTTCAGCAGGAAAAACAGGTCGCGATTCTTGTTCCTACCACAATTCTCGCTCAGCAGCATTTTGAGACTTTCAGCCGACGTTTTGAGGACACCCCTTTTATCATCGAAGTCATCAGCCGCTTTCGCACTGTTGCTGAACAGAATAAAATTATTAAACGTATGCATGAAGGAAAAATAGATGTGATTATTGGAACACACCGGCTGCTCTCCACAGATGTGAAATTCAAGGATTTAGGATTGCTTGTTGTGGATGAAGAACAGCGATTCGGCGTGAAGCACAAGGAAAAAATCAAACGCTTCAGGGCCGCGGTTGACATACTGACACTTTCCGCCACCCCAATTCCACGCACACTTCATATGTCTCTAATGGGAATAAGGGATCTTAGTCTGGTTAATACACCTCCCGCGGACCGCAGAGCTGTGCGAACCAGATTGCTTCCTGCTAATGATTATATTATTCAGGAAGCAGTCAGTAGGGAAATACGGCGTGGCGGACAGGTTTATATAGTTCATAACCGTATCGAATCAATTTATGAGTACGGACGTTATCTCGAGATGATTTTGCCTAATGTGCGCATTGTCATCGGACATGGTCAAATGAGAGAAGAACGCCTGGAAAAAGTGATGTTCGAATTTGTTGAGGGAAACTTTGATGTCCTGCTCTCCACTACAATTATTGAGTCCGGACTTGATATTCCAAAAGCTAATACGATCATTATTAATAACGCCCATTATTTCGGGCTGTCTCAGCTCTATCAGCTGCGGGGAAGAGTCGGACGCAGCAACGTGCAGGCCTATGCCTATTTACTGGTTCCATCTGATTTAATTTTAAGCGGAGTCGCTCATGAACGGCTGAATGTCCTGCAGGAACTGAACGACCTTGGCGCGGGATTCAAAGTTGCTTCGAGGGATCTGGAAATCAGAGGTGCTGGGAATCTGCTTGGTTCAGAGCAGTCCGGACAGATAGCCAGTGTGGGACTGGAACTTTACACCCAAATGGTGGATAAAGCAGTGAAAAAACTGCGTCAAACTGAATCCGGATTATCGGTGGAAGAGATCCAGGTTAAGCTGAATCAGATTGATCAGCTGATTCCTGAATCCTACATAAGCAGCAACAACCAGCGACTGTCTCTCTATAAAGCAGTAGGAACTTTGCCAACAAAGGAAGACCTATGGGAATTCCGTAACGGAATTGAAGACCGTTTCGGGATACTACCGGAATCTGTGCTGAATATCTTCAGGCAGGCGGAAATACGCCTGTGGGGACAGCTACATGGAGTACAGAAGATTGAACACGAATGCAACCGTTTGAGGCTGCAGGTTAAGGACACTGCCAGGCTCAATCATGACAAACTTGTTGAATGGCTCTGTGATCATAAATCAAAATTAAAATATACTCCGGAAAACACACTTGATCTTAATGAAGTACCCCCTGAGATGCCTGCAATTCTCAGCAGGCTGAAACAATTGGAACAGGTTTTTAACGTGAACAGCTGATGGATGTCTCAAAAAAAGAAAACTTACAACCTGAAAAATGGTTGAAAGAGGAAGCATCCTTCCAGCTTGAGAAGATCATCGCTGCCTTGAATGCAGCTCACACAATGCCTTTTAAATGCTTGTGGCTGGAAAAGGAATCAGGCAGGACTTATCTGGAATTGTTAAAGGAAATGGAGTCAATGCTGTTGCTGATCTGGAGCCGCCTGGAAAATGATAACATCTCTAAAATCGAGCAACAGGTGCTGGTCTGGTACGGCAAACAAAAACGTTCCCAAAAAAATATATTTTGCAGCTATTATCAACTGCATGAACAGTTAACTGAGTTTGGCAATTCACCTGAAGCGCAGACATTTGGATTGTCAGGGACATGGAGTAATTATCTGTTATTTGTGATGACGGTTGTACCAAACATTTTTTCAAAGGCAGCATCTGGAAAAATTTCTTTGCCTTCCGCGGAACGTGAAAAATTCGCATCCCTGTTTTTAAGTAAAATGCAAATGATTCACAGGGCAGAACCCCATCAAATATGCACAGATTTTTTTACCTGGATTTCACCGTTTACTCAGGAAAGTGTTTTCCTTCCAGCCTGTGAGGATGCCGATTCCCAGCAAACAAAATTTACAGCATTTAATGACTTCCGTAAAGAACTGATCCAAACTAATAAGTGGAATTTGCTCAATGAAATGTATCTTAATGTTCTGGATGAGCTTGCAGAAAAAAGGAATGAACTGCATGAGGTGGGAAAAGACTGAAGCAGAATACACAGGAGACCAACGTTAAAATCTAGTCGTCCCTGGCAATTTTTTCCATCCTTGGAAAACGGTGGCCTCCCGTGTGGTTCCTTCATAAGAATCTGCGTACATGCAATATCCTCACCAATTAGCCATTTTTTATCTGCTGTTTAAATACCGGCTGAAGACATCCATAAAACGCTGCATGTCCGGCATCATCCTCAGGCTCATGCGAAAAGTGTGTGCTATTGGCGGACGCATTGGCCGGACAAGAATTTTATTCTCCATCAGATACTTGCATGCCTGCTGAGCATCACATGGTTCAACCAGCATGAAATTTGCCGTGCTTGAAAAATATCTTACCTGGTTTTCATTAAAAAATTTTTCGATCGCAGGTTTGCAATCATCCATCAGGTGCCTTACCATTTTTTGCCAGTGTTCAGGTTGATCCAGCTGCTCGTGTGCCGCAATTACGGCGACTACATTCACATCGTATGGACCGCGTATTTTCTGCAGTTCTATAATGTAGTCCGGAGCCGCTATCACGTAACCCAAACGTAGGCTCGGCAAAGCAAGCGCTTTGGAAAAAGTCCTGATCACAATCAAATTTGGATAGCTGGACAACAGCGGCACACAGGTTTCTCCGGTAAATTCGTAATATGCTTCATCAACAAGCACCGGAATGTCCGGAAATGATTTAAGCAAATCCTCAATCTGCTCCAATGAAACGGATGTTCCTGTGGGATTATTTGGATTGATCACCACAATCAGGCGGGTTTTTGCGTTTACTGATTCTTTCAATTCCTTGTGCGGGAATTGAAAATTTTTGGGGAATTGCGGTCCCGCCACACAACATCCAATTGTTCCGGCCACTTGGTTATACATCTGGAAACCTGGCTGCACCATGGCCACTTCCTGACCGCTTTCCAGTAAGCTCCTCAATATGATGTCAATTGCCTGGTCTGAACCATTCGTAAGCAGCAGGTTTTCGGCAGGAACACCTGCATACTCACTCAGCTTTTCAAGGAAATCACCATAAATGGGATAGGCATGAACATGGGTGTTCAGAAACGCGGATATATTTTTAATTACTTCCGGAGGCGGAGGGAGGGGAGATTCATTGAAATCCATCAGCATATATGCTTCCGGATCACGGTTTTCTAGAGGAGGTTTGTAGGGACTCATCCGGGAAATTGCTTCCCGTACCTTTATGGAATGCTTCATTTCCGGAGCTGACAGCTGTTTTCACTCACCGATTGAAAACATCAGTTCCAGATCATGTCGAGAAAAAGTGTTGAAGGCAATCAGGGTTTCTGTGGCGGTTATGCCCTCAAGCTCTGCTAATTTTCCTGTGATTGTATCCGCGATTTGTTCATTGCTTTTAACGCGTATGATCGCCACTAAGTCATAACGTCCCGCAACAGAATAAACCTCTGAAACTTCCTGCATATCAACAAGGTTTTGCGATACGTCTTTAATTAGATTCCGGTCCACATTTAAAAGAACAAGTGCTGTTACCATGTGTTTCTCCTGAAAAGTTGATTGTTTAGTTTTGGGTTTTGTTATTGTAACAATGCCTAGAAAATTTCAAAAGGATTTTAATTACACGAAATTCACAAGTGATTCTGCATGTAAGTCATTCAAAATAATATGAACTTCGATATATAGAAGTTCAATGCGCATCAAGCCAGGTCCGGCCCTTGCCGATTTCAACCATCAGCGGCACTTCGAGTCCTACCACATTTTCCATTGTATTCTTTACCATTTCACAAAGTTCGTCTTCTTCTTCCTTAAGTGCGTCAAATACCAGTTCATCATGCACAGTAAGGATCATACGGGACTGCATCTTTTTTTCCTGAAGAAGGCGATCCACACCAATCATGGCAAGTTTAATAATTTCCGCAGCAGATCCCTGAATGGGGGTATTTATTGCGGCACCTTCAGCCATTCTTTTCAAAAGTCCTTTTGTGTTTATGTCAGGCAGATAGCGTCGTCTTCCAAATAAAGTTTCCGAAAAACCTTCTTTGCGTGCCTGTTCCAGAAATCTTTCCTGCAAAGAATGGATAGTGCTGTATTTCTCAAAATAGCGTTCAATAAATTCTTTTGCTTCAGCTTTGGGAGTTTTTGTCACAATTGACAGCCTCTCTGCGCCCATCCGGTAAATCAGTCCGAAATTTACTTCTTTTGCTCTGTCACGCATTTCACGGGTTACTTCTTCTTCGGTGACACCATATATGGTTGAAGCAGTCAGAGAATGAATATCAAGGTTGCGCCGGTAGGCGTCCAGGAATGTTGGGTCTTTTGAATAATGTGCAACTACGCGCAGTTCAATCTGGCTGTAATCAGCAGATATCAGAATTTTTTCTGTTCCGGAAGCAATGAAAGCACGGCGGACACGCCGTCCTTCACTGGAGCGTACAGGAATGTTCTGCAGATTTGGATTTTCTGATGATAGACGTCCGGTGGCGGTGCCGGTTTGCTGAAAAGTTGAGTGGATGCGTCCGCTGGTGGAATGGACAAAGGTTGGGAGCTGGTCAATATATGTGTTCTTGAGTTTGTTAAGGGTACGATAATCCAGAATGGTGCGTGGTAATTCGTCTTCTGCCAGCTTCTCCAATGTTTCCTCATCTGTTGACATCTTGTTGCCAAGCTTTATTTTTTTTGGTTTGACCTTGAATCTCTCATGCAGTCGCAGTTTTTCATATATTATGTTCTGCAGTTCAATCACAGAATTTGGATTAAATTCTTCACCAGCCAGATCAATTATTTTTTTACGCAACTCCGTCAGGCGTCCCTCAAACTCAAGCGCGACCTTGTTCAACCCGTCAACATCCAGCTTAACTCCGCTCATTTCAAGTTTTGCCAGAGTTCCGGCCAGTGGGATTTCTATATTCCGGAAAGCGCTTTCCATTCCGGTTTGCTTCAGTTGAGCGTCAAGCAGCTGATTTAAACTAAAAATGATCGCCGCGTATTCACAATGCAGGATGTAATTTTCTGCATCCGCTTCTACAAACATCGACATCTGGTTTTCTCCAGTGATTTCAGCAGTAGCCTGTGATTTTCTGCTCATGTTCAGTTTGCGTCCAAGCAGATAATCAAGGTCATAACGCCTTCCAAGCGGATCTGTCAGGTGTGATGCAAGCAAAACATCAGAAACAGACCCCTCAATCTCAATCCTGAGTTTTGAAAAGAGCTGCACGGCTTTTTTCAGGTCATAGCAGATTTTCGGATATTTTGCTGATTCCAGTATTATTTTCAGCTGCTCAAACTTTTCGGCTGTTTCAGGATCAGACTTATTCAGTTTCAGATAAACTGCACTGTTTGCGTTAGTACATACCGCCAGTCCCTGCAGGCGCAAATCCAATTGATGCTCACCAGTTATATTAAGCGCAAGCGCCAGCGAACTTCCTTCAGAAAAGTCTCTCATGAAAGCACGCAATTCCTCAGCCGTTTCAATTACAGAACAATCTACATCCAGAACATTTCTATCATTTTCCTCTTTTGCTGAATTCTGCTGTTCACTGACATGTCCGGACGATTCCCTGACTTCACCATCATTTGAGCCGGATTCCTGTCCACCGGAATAAGTGACTCTTTTTTTCTGCAGACGGTTCAGCAGTGTCCTGAACTCCAGTTCTTCAAGCAAAGCATATAACTCATCATTGTCATATAAATCAGTTTTTCCCAGATGAACATCCTCAAGCGTGATTTGGAGCGGCACATGGCAATCAATTGTGGCAAGTTCTCTGGACAGGAAAGCGTTTTCATAATCAGTTTCCAGTTTTTCTTTGAGACTTTTACCGCTGATTTTTTCAAGATTTTCGTAAACAGATTCAATGCTGCCGAATTCTGCAATCAGTTTCATGGCGGTTTTTTCACCAACTCCTCTAACACCGGGAATATTGTCTGAAGAATCACCCATCAGTCCCAGCATCTCAATCACCTGTTCAGGAGCACAGCCGAATTTTTCCTTTACTCCATTGATTCCTATACGTTCGTTCCGGTGATTCAGCATCACAATTTTTTCGCTGACCAGCTGCATGTAGTCCTTATCACTTGTCACCATAACACCCTCTACTTCCTCCTCACGGCAAAGCCGCATCAGCGTACCCACAATGTCATCAGCCTCGTATCCGGGAAGAATTAAATATGGCAGATTAAGTGCTTCCACCAGCCTTGGCAGAAAAGGAAGCTGCTCAACAAGGTCTTCAGGCATTTTTTCTCGAGTGGCTTTATAATCCGGAAATCGCTTGTGACGAAAAGTTGGTTCCATTGAATCTGAGGCCACCGCCAAATAACTCGGCTTGTCTTCTTCAATAATCTTTATCAACTGCATTAAGAATGTCCTGATTCCGCTTGTATTCAATCCTTTTGAATTTATCAGCGGTGTACGGATCATGGCAAAATATCCTCTGTAGAGAACTGCCATGGAATCTACTGCAAATAGTTTGTGCATAAAAAATTGTAGAATAAAGAAAAAATGATAATCTTAAACTATATAAGCAACACAATACCGGATGTTATGTGCTGTGCAAGGAAAATTTTGCATAAAGGGTGCATCAACCACTGCGATGTTTCTCCAGCAAACAGGGAATTGTTTCGTCTCACTAAAAAATTATCTCTTTATGTCACTCTTACGCTGCCGCACTAGAAAATTGATTGTCGCATTTCTGATACTGTTTCTGGGTGTATTTTACACTCTGCCGGTACAGTCCGGAGAGCTGCGCCGTCCATTTCAAGGTGTCCGTAATCTGGGTATGGGCAATGCGGGCATTGCGTTGAGTTTTGACGAAAATGCCCTTTTTTACAATCCGGCCGGATTGGTAGGAGTTGATGCCATTATTGTAGGATTACCGTTATTATTAGAGGTTTCAGAAGATTCAGTAAACATCGTCAACGATATTAGAAATCTTGGCAGTGAATCAAAAACCGAAGATGTTGTTGAATTACTGATGGGCAAGCGTGCTCATTTTCGTGCTTTAATTGATATCAACGTGATAATGCCCTTTGGTGAATTGGTAACGCTTGGCGGGGCAAGTGGTTATGAACTTCAGCTTGATTTAGGAGTCAGGAATCCTGTTGCAATTGAAATTGATTTTGGTATGCGCCTTGACCAAATCACCAACCTTGGATTTGGCCTTCCTTTGGCTCGCGGCCGCTGGCTTTTTGGTGCCAGTATAGAATCTGTTGAACGCTGTGATATACCATTAAAAACTGCCACCATTGGCACTGTTCTGACAAATACAGACCTAGCAAGTACCTTCGGAACATGTGAAGTTAATAACCTCAAAAAGGCCCAGACTTTTAATTTCGGATTCCAAAGACGTCTTGAATCAGCCTCTGCATTGAAAATGACCTGGGGCTTCACTGCAAACAATGTCGGTGGCCTTAAATTCAACCGTTCAGATAATGAAACCTCTCCTGCAGACCAAGAACCGGAATACAGCACCGGACTTTCATGGCAGCCTGACTGGGGTCCGTTTAGATGGCTCTTTGCCCTAGACCTGCGTGATTTGACAATGAAGCATGCAGATGACACTTACTGCCAGACAAAGAAGGACACAAACTGCATTATTAAAAGGCTGCACTTTGGAACTGAACTGGGATTTTTCCCAATAGATTCTGGAGCAAGCACGTTTGCGATAAGGGCAGGATATAACCAGGGATACTTCACTCACGGATTAGAATTTAATCCATTCATATTTGCCCGCGGACTAAACCTTCAGTATGCCGTTTACAAAACGGAAACCGGCAATAAGCCTGGTGATCGTCCTGATAAACGAAGAGTGTTTCAGATTAATTTCGGATTTTGAGTATGAGTACACAGGAGCTGAAAGTATTTAATTCTCAGAAAAAGATTATTTTGAGTGTCTTTTCCGGAATTTTTCTTGTTCTCAGTGGATGCGGTGATTTGGTGAAAGAATCGGAAACGGGCGCCTGCAACAATGCTATTGACGCCAGGGATTACGACACCGCGCTTTCTGTTTGTACTTCAAGAAAAGATAAAGCTGCCGCGTGGATGGGCAAAGCCGGCTACGATATTGTGAACCTGATAAAGGCATCCTCATCAACTCCCAGTGAATATACCAAACCATC
>LUMJ01000076.1_pt1 | contig 58428 bp, 63 predicted proteins | sample 729631 | NCBI WGS metagenome assembly LUMJ01 (sample SAMN03860266, study PRJNA289734) | marine metagenome | biome: seawater column; feature: ocean; material: water; isolation source: Red Sea water column Station 22 - depth 500m | place: Saudi Arabia: Red Sea | collected 2011-10-15 | depth 500 m
TTTTAATGCTGAACACAAAGTGTTTAAAATTGTTTTTGAAACTAAAGGCATATCAGCATGCGTAATTAAAAAACCTATGTTTTTTTTTGATATTTTTTTTATTCCACATTTAATTGATGTTGATATACCTTTTGCATAGTTTGAATTAAATGCAAAAATTATTTTTTTACTTTGTAAAGCTATTTTTTTAATTTTTCTGTCTTCGTGGCCTAATACAATAATAATTTTATTTACTTTGCTTTTAATTAAAGATTTTAAAATATGATTGATTAAAATTTTACCTTTATATTTCTTTAATAACTTGTTCTCTCCCCGTATTCTTTTGGATTGACCTGCCGCAAGAATAATAGCTGAAATCAAATTCATTTTTTATATGTTTCGCTAACAAGCTGAGCAATTATTGATAGAGCTATTTCAGGGGCAGATCTTCCTCCTAATTTTATTCCAATAGGTCCGTGTATCAAATTAATTTCTGATTCACTAAACCCTGCTTCTTTTAATCTTTTACATCTATTTTCATGTGTTTTTTTGCTTCCTAGTGCACCTATATAATAAAATTTATTTTTTAATGCATGTTGAAGAGCTGGATCATCTATTTTTGGATCATGAGTTAAGGCTATTAATGCAGTATTTGAATCTGTTTTTATTTCTTTAAAAGCTTCTTCGGGCCATTTATTTACTATTGTCATTCCAGGAAATCTTTGTTCTGAAGCAAAATATCCCCTTGGATCAATAATAGATATTTCAAAATTTAAACTATTAGCGAAACCAACCAAATATTGAGCTATATGAACTGCTCCAACAATGATGACTTTAATAGGTCTTATATAACTTTCTACAAATACATCGGTTCCCTCAATAATTCCATTTTTCTTTGATTGGTAAAAAGTATTTATTTGATCTGTAAATTTTTCAAAGTCTTTACTTAAAGATTTTCCTTTTTCAAAAATTTCACTGTTACCTGTTGTTAGATTTGTAACTATTGCAAATTCTGATCTATTTTCTTTTTTTTTTATTATTTCTTGTAAAGTTTTTAATTGCATCAATTAATCTGTTCTAAATAAACTGCAATTTCACCACCACACGCAAGGCCAACTTCCCAAGCGCTTTCATTAGAAACTTTAAATTCAATTTTTTTAAATGGTTTGTTTTCTTTTATAATTCCCACACATTCTCTAACAACTGCTGACTCCACACATCCTCCGGAAACAGATCCAGAAAAATCTCCATTTTCATTGACAACCATTCTGCTTCCAGCTGGTCTTGGAGATGATCCCCATGTTTGAATTACCGTTGCAAGAACTACTTTTTGGTTAGCTTTTATCCAATCGTTTGCCTCTTCTAGAATTTTTTCATCAAATGAATTTTTCATTTGATTCAAAGTTAATACTGAAAGAAAAATTTAGCAAGCTTCAACAGCTTTTTTTGCAAAAACTTTAACCATATCTGCTCTATATTCCGATGAAGCATGGATGTCGGAGTTCATCCCGGAAGATGAAATTTTTACATTATCAACTACTGAAGATGAGAAATTCTTTGAAAGTGCTCCTTTTAAATTATTATCATTATATACACATGATTTTGCACCCGTAACAGCAACATTAACTCCAGCTTTGTGTTTTGCTACATACACTCCAACAATAGCATATCTTGATGCTGGATTTGGCCATTTTTGATAACTTGATTTTTGAGGAATTTGAAATTCAATTGCTTCAATTATTTCTCCACTTTTAAGAGCTGTCTCAAACATTCCTTTAAAAAATTTATTAGCATCAATTTTTCTATTATTAGTATGAATAACAGCATTTAAAGCTATGCATGCAGACGGATAATCAGCAGCAGGATCGTTGTTAGCAATTGAACCTCCTATTGTCCCTCTGTTCCTAACCTGTGGATCTCCAATTCCTTCCGCAAGGTTTGCTAAAGATGGTATTGATTTTTTTATATCTTTAGATTTTGCAACTTCTGCATGCTTTGTTGTTGCGCCAATTCTAACACTCTTTCCACTAACTTTAATTCCTGAAAGGTTTTTTATCCCTTTTATATCTATTATATCTTTATAAGATGCTAATCCTAACTTCATTGATGGAATGGTTGTCATGCCGCCAGCTAAAAAAGCGGATTTTGAAGAAGATAATTTAGAAGCTTCTTTCACATCTTTTGCAGAATGATAATTAAATGTTTTCATTATTCCTCCTTAAGCAGCCTTAGCATCGCTTTTTTTCATTTGTTTACAAGCCTTCCAAACTTTTTCGGCTGTTGCTGGCATTGATATTTCTTTACCCCCAAGAGCGTTGATAACAGCATTCATTACTGTTGGTGGTGCTGCAATTGAACCTGCTTCTCCACATCCTTTAACACCTAATGGATTTGTTGTAGCTTTCGTGCAAGTAAATCCTAATTTAAAATCTGGCAAGTTATCAGCTCTTGGCATTGTATAATCCATATAAGAAGCTGTTATAAGTTGTCCACTCTCATCATATTCAGCATTTTCAGTTAAAGCCTGTCCTACCCCTTGTGCTATTCCACCATGAACTTGTCCTTCAACAATAGTTGGATTAACAATTGTGCCAAAATCATCCACAGCCGTATATTTATCAAGTTTTACATCGCCTGTTTCAGGATCAATTTCTACTTCTGCTATATGTGACCCTGCGGGGAACGAGAAATTTGCTGGATCAAAAAAAGAAGTTTCTTTTAAACCTGGTTCTTCACCTTCAGGTAAGGGAGATTTAACTTCATCTCTAACTCCGGGTAAATAACAAGCAAAAGCAACTTCTCCGATTGTTTTTTTTTTATTTGATTTAGCGACAACAAATTCACCATCTTTAAATTCAACTTCATTTTCATTAGCTTCAAGCATTTTTGCTGCAACTTTTTTTCCTTTTGCAACTATTTTTTTACAAGCATTAACTATTGCTATTCCGCCAACTGCTAATGATCTTGATCCATATGTTCCCATTCCAAAAGTTCCTTTGTCAGTATCACCATGTACTATATCAATATTTTCCATTGGAACACCTAGCTCATCTGCAGTAATTTGTGCAAATGTTGTATCATGACTTTGGCCGTGGCTATGAGAACCAGTATAAACTGTAACCTGGCCAGTAGGATTAAATCTTACTTCTGCAGACTCCCATAATCCAACTCCACAACCCAACATCATAACTACTGGGGATGGAGCAATACCACATGCCTCAAAATAAGTTGTAACTCCTATTCCTCTAAGTTTTCCTTTTGACTCAGACTCTTTTTTTCTAGCTGCAAAACCATCATAATCTGACATTTGTTTTGCTTTTTCTAAACCAGCAACATAATCACCAGAATCAATTTGGTGAACCAAAGTTTGTTTAAAGGGAAATTCAGTAGGAAAATTTTTCATTCTTATTTCTATTGGGTCCATACCAAGTTCTGTAGCAGCTTTGTCTACTATTCTTTCAATTGTATAAGTAGCCTCAGGTCTTCCAGCTCCTCTATAAGCATCAACAGGAGCAGTATTTGTGTATACTGCTTTAACATTTGAGTATGCGGCAGGCATTACATAAACACCTGTTGCGCAAGGACCAAAAAGATATGTTGGTGTTACTGTACCAAAAACTCTTGCGTAAGCTCCTAAATTTGCAATAGTTTCATTCTTAAATCCTAAAAATTTTCCATCATTTGTAACAGCTAATTCTGCATGAGTAACATGATCTCTTCCATGAGTATCAGTCAAAAAAGATTCCGTTCTTTCAGCTACCCATTTAATTGGTCTTTCAATTTTTTTAGATGCCCAGCTACAAACTATTTCTTCATTATAAAGATTAATTTTTGAACCAAAACCTCCGCCAACATCAGGAGCTATTACTCTTAATTTGTTTTCTGGAGTTACGCCACCAAACGCAGACATGATCAATCTTGATAAATGTGGATTTTGACTTGTTGTATAACAAGTTATTTCTTCAGATGCTGTGTTATAATCAATAACACATGCTCTTGGTTCCATTGCATTTGGAATAAGTCTGTTATTTATAATATCAAGTTTAATGATTTTATCCGCTTTATCAAAAGCCTCTTTAACTTTTTGTCTATCACCGAGTAACCAATCATAACAAAGATTTTTATCTATTCCTTCATGAATGGCTTCACTTTTCATTGTATTTGCTAGGCTTGTGACAGCTTTTAAAACTTTATAATCTACTTTTACTAATTCAGCTGCTGCCTTTGCTTCATCTAAAGTTTCTGCGAAAACAACCGCAACAGGTTCACCTACAAAATTTGCATTATCTTTTGCCAACGGTGGATTTGCAGGACATTTCATTTCGGAGCCATCTTCACTTCTAATTGCCCATCCAGCAATTAAACCGCCTATTTTATCTTGGGCAATATGTTCTCCTGTTAAAATATCTACAACTCCAGATGCTTTTAAAGCTTTTGAACTATCTATTTTTTTTATTTTTGCTCTCGCATGTGGAGATCTAATAAATACAGCATATGTTTGATTTGCTATGTTTATGTCGGCTGTATATCTGCCTTTACCTGTTAAAAATCTTTTATCTTCTTTTCTTTCTACTCTAGAACCAACTAAACTTGCCATACCTTAACCCTCCTACATTTTAGAAGCAGCTTCTTTGACTGCTGCTACGATATTCTGATATCCAGTGCATCTACAAATGTTTCCTTCTAACCAATCTCTTATTTCTGTATCACTAGGATTTTTATTATTTTGTAATAAATCTATTGCACTCATAACCATTCCTGGTGTGCAAAAACCACACTGCAATCCATGCATTTTTTTAAACGCTTCCTGCATTGGATGCATTTTTCCGTTTTTTACTAAACCCTCAATAGTAGTAATTTTTGATCCCTCTAAATCTGCAGCAAAAGCTGTACAACTTTTTATTGATTTTCCATCAACATGCACAACGCATGCGCCGCATTGACTAGTGTCACATCCAATATGTGTGCCGGTCAAATTCAAAATATCTCTTAAAAAAACAGATAAAATAGTGTGATCAGGAACTTCTTTAGTAATTTTTTTTCCGTTTACTTCTAAACTTACCTTTTTCATACTCCACACCTCCTCAAAAAGATTGGTCATTTAAACATAATAAAAAACAATGATCAATTATATTAAGGAAAAAAATTCTAGTTTAGCGCGATTCAAAAAATGAAGTATATAACTAGGCCTAATAAAACTAATACAGAAATAAAAAATAAAATTTTATTATTAAATTTTATTTCAACTTTAGCTGGTTTTTCAATTTTAGTTTTTGTTTCACGTGAAATTTCTTTAGATGAAATTAATTCTGAAAATTTACCAAAAAAAACATCTGCCATTTTTTTTGCAGTCATATCAATTAAACGTGACCCAACTTGAGCAATTTTTCCTCCTACATTTGCTTCAACTTCATAATTTAATTTAGTTACACCATTCAAGTCTTCAAGATTAACTTTTGCAGATCCTGAGGCAAATCCAACAGATGAATTTCCAGATCCTTCAATAACATAACTGTCTGGTGCATTGATATCTTTTAGTTCTATATCTCCAGTAAAACTTGCGTTAAATGGACCAATTTTATTTGTAGCTGTTGCTGTAAATTTAGTATCAGAGTTTTTTATAAATTCTTCACATCCTGGGATTGATAGTCTCAATATTTCTGGATCATTTAGTGCTTCCCAAACTTTTTGTTTTTCAGTATTAATTTGATATGATCCGGTAAGTTTCATAAGTAAAACTAAAAATTAACATATAAAATAATGGATGATAATACAAAAAAAGATTTACAGTCAGCAGCTTTCGAAAGGTTAATAAATCACCTTAGAGAAAGAAATGATGTACAAAATATTGACCTGATGAATTTAGCAGGCTTTTGTAGAAATTGTTTATCTAAATGGTATAGAGAAGAAGCTGAAAAAAAAGGTATCGAGATATCTGATCCAGATGCAAGAAAACTTATCTATGGCATGCCCTATTCGGAATGGAAAGAAAGATATTCAAAATAACTATTTTTCTTTGAGTCTAGGTAACAATTCTACAAAATTACAAGGTTTATGATTAATGTTTAGTTGATGAACTAAAATTTTGTCCCAAGCATCAATAACTCCGCCAGATGATCCAGGCAATGCAAATATGTATTTTCCTTTGGCTAATACTGCACAAGCTCTTGATTGAATTGAAGATGTGCCTACAGTTTTTAAACTAAGTGTTCTGAAAACTTCACCAAAACCTGGAATATGTTTCTCAGCAATTTCATCTATTGCTTCTGGAGTTATATCTCTACCAGTTAAACCGGTTCCTCCTGTAGTTATAATTACATCTATTTTTTTTTTATTTAACCATTTTTTTAAAATTTTTTTAATGTCTTTTTTATTATCCTTACAGATTTTTCTATCAATTAGATTAAGTTTAGCTTTGGCAATCTTATTAACTAAAATTGAACCTGATTTATCATTCTTTAAAGTTCTAGTATCGGTTACAGTTAAAAGTGCTATATTAACTTTCATAAAATTAATTAGTTAGTCATGACTATATTATCAATTTTATTTTATGAATATAGATTTTTTTAAAAAAACAAGAATTCTAGATGGAGGTATGGGTCAAGAATTGCTTAATAGAGGATTAAAACCAAAAGGAACATTATGGTCCGCTCATGCTTTAATTGATGAAGCTTGCCACCAAATGGTTATTGATGCTCATTTAGATTTTATAAATGCTGGAGCTGAAGCAATAGTTACCACAACATTTACTGCTCGAAGGCTTAGATTAATTCAGAATGATAGTGAAAAATATTTCGAAAAAATAAATATTAAAGCTGTTGAACTAGCCCAAAAGGCAAGAGATATTTCAAAAAAAGATGTTTTAATTGCAGGAGGTTTACCAGGTCAAAAACAAACCTATAGTGCTGATTTAGGAAAAGACTTAGATTTAATAGAAAAAAATTTTTGCGACCAAGCTAAACTTCTTAAACATGGAATTGATTTTTTCTATCTCGATGTGCTGAGTAGTGGATTAGAGTGTGAAATTGCACTTAAAGCAATTGAATCTTATAACTTACCAGTTCTTGTGGGTATTCATTTAAGAGATAATGGAAAACTTCCTTCTGGTGAAAAAGTTATAGATATATTCAAAAAATACAAAAATAAAAACTGGCTTGGTATTATTATGGCTTGCGTTTCTCCTGGAGCATATGAATTGGTTATTAATGATTTGCAAAAAATTGATATACCATATGGATTTAAAATAAATGCATTTAAAAAAATACCGGAGGATTATACTGTTGCTTCTAAAGATCAGTGGGGAGATGCAGGTAATCCTACTACTGTTTTAGGAAAAAATACTGATTTAAATGAATCTAAGTTTTACGAATACGCAAAAAAGTTTAAAGAAAATGGAGCTACAATATTAGGTGGATGTTGCGAGACAAGACCTTCTCACATAAAAGAAATTTCTAAACTGAAGTGATATTCTGTATACTGGATCGTTTTACTAGATAAATTCCTAATATAATCGCAATTAAAGCAATTAAAACCTTAGAAGTAATTAACTCGTCTAGAAATATATAACCAAGAATTATACCAAAAATTGGAATTAAATAAGCTACCTGCGCTTGAAAAACTAAACCGTTATTTTTTAGTATTTTGAATCTTATTAACCAAGCAATACCAGTTGGGATAGTCCCTAAATAGATTACTGAAAGAGTGGAATCTAATCTATGAGAAAGATGTAAATCTTGCTTAAACATTAAAGCTTCAGAGGGATTAAAATAACCAAGTATTAAACTTATTGGCAATATAAATATTGTTGCCCAAATTAAAATTGATGAAGTTACATTTTCATTTTCTTTATTGCTTACTTTTAAAGTCAATACTCCTCCTATGACGTAAAAAGTGGAACCAACCAAAATTAAAACTGCTGAAATAAAATTATTTTCATTAATCAAAATATTATCTGAAAAAAGAAAAAATATTCCTGAAAATCCTACAAAAACTCCTAGAGTTTTTATAAAATTAATCTTTTCGTTTATAGTAAAAAAATGGGCTAGAACAGTAGCGCTTAAAGGTGTAGTGGCCATTAAAATTGCTGCTAAGTTACTTTGAATTTTTTGAATCCCATAAGCAATTAAAAAAAAAGGTATTACCAAGTTTATTATTCCAATTGCAGCAAACCAATACCAATCCTTTGAAAATGCTTCAATTTTTATTTTTTTATATAAACACAAAGCAACAACAGGAATTGCTCCAAAAAAAATTCTTAGGAAAGAAATCATGACTGGTCCATAAGAATAAGTTGCAATTTTAATATTAAAAAAAGCTGATGACCATATCAAAGCTAATACGAACAACAAAATATAATCAAATGTATTAGGAATTCTCATTCAACTATATCCATTACTTTCCCGTTGGTAATTTTTTGAAGATCTATAAAATTAATTTTAAAAACACAATTTGGATGCCCTGCGGCACCAAAAATATTTTCAAATCTAGATAATGATTGATCAATATAAATTTTTATTGGATTCAAATGTCCTACGGGAGATACTCCTCCAATTGTGAAACCTGTAACTTGCTTTACTTGATCAGCATTTCCCATACTTACATCTTTTTCGCCTAAAATTTTTTTTATCTTGTTTAGAGAGCACTTCTTATCACCTGCGACTAAACACAACAAGAAAGAGTTTTTTGTTCTTAAAAACAAGCTTTTAATTATAGAACCAACTTCAGTATTAAGACTATTCGCAGCGTCTTGAGCAGTTCTTGCAGAGCTATCTAAAACTATAACTTTTAAACTTTTGTCAAAATCTTTTAATTTCTGACTAACTCTTTTTACGGGTTCTTTGTTTAACAAATCTTCCATATAACTTTTTTAAAGTTGGTTTTAATTGTTTTATTAAATCTTCTGCAATGAGACCTATACCAGATTTTTTTCCAATTTCACTATGTATCCATACTCCTGCGCAACTTGCTTCAAAACTATTTAATTTTTTTTCACCAACCAAACTAGCAATAATACCTGAAAGCACGTCTCCACTGCCTATCACGGCTAATTCTTTTGTTGAATTGTTATTTACAACTATTTTTTTTCTATTTGAAATGTAAGTTGTGCTACCTTTTAAAACAATTGTACAATTAACCAATTTACAAGCATTAATTACTTTTAAATTACTACTTTTGAATTTATTTAACTTTGGAAAAATTGTTCTGAATTCCTTTATATGAGGAGTAATTATTTTATTTTCATCTAATAATTTGTACAAAGTTTTTAAATCTTTTTTAAACGAAGTAAGAGCATCAGCATCTAAAATTACATTTTTAATTTTTTTAAGAAGGAATATGGTTTTTTTTTTTGTTGTTTGATTTAATCCTGCACCAGGGCCTATAAGAAAAGGAGAATTTTTATTTTTATTTACGAAATTTTTAAATTCTTTAAATGTGTTTATCTCCTTTTTTAATAGAGAAGGAAATTTCAAAGAATAAATTGGTAATGTTTTCTTGTTGCAGATTATTGTTACAGAACCAACTCCAGTCCTCAGTGCTGCTTCGGAACTCAATAAAGTAGCTCCTACCATTTCCTTTTCACCTCCTACAACTATCAATTGGCCTCTGCTATATTTATGACTTTTTCTTTTTTTGAATGGAAAATTTTGTAACCATTTGTGATATGAATTATGCTGTTTTTTCATTATATGTAAGAATACTACTTATGAGTTAATTGCATAGCTGATATCTGTCAATAATGTCTTTTTATTCACGTTTTTTTTGATATCAAGAAGCACAAAGTTACAAAGGAAAAATTATGAGTTCGAGCACAGTTTTAAAATTAATGAAAGATAAAGAAATCGAATATGTTGACCTTAGATTTACGGATCCTCGCGGAAAACTTCAACATTTAACTATGGATGCTACTATAGTTAATGACAGCATGTTAAATGATGGTGTTTTTTTTGATGGTTCTTCTATTGCAGGATGGAAAGCAATTCACGAATCTGACATGATTTTAAAACCAGATTTAAGTAGAAAAGTTATTGACCCATTTACTTCACATAATACTCTTATTCTTTTTTGTGACATTATAGATGCTGTTAAAAAAAATTCATACGAAAGAGATCCGCGAGGAATAGCTAAAAAAGCTGAAGAATATCTAAAATCTACAGGAATTGGTGATAAAGCTTACTTTGGTCCTGAACCAGAATTTTTTGTGTTCGATGATGTTCGTTACAAAAATGACATGAACGAAACTAGTTTTGCAATTGATAGTAATGAGGGTCCCTACAATACAGGAAGAAAGTATGAAAGTGGAAACAAGGGACACCGTCCAGGAATTAAAGGTGGATATTTTCCTGTTCCTCCTGTTGATAGTGCGCAGGATATGAGAGGAGAATATTTAAAAGGATTAAGAGATGTTGGTATTAAAGTTGAAAAACATCACCATGAGGTAGCTCCAAGTCAACATGAACTTGGGATGTATTTTCGTACTTTAGTTGAACAAGCAGATAACGTTCAACTTTACAAATACGTAGTGCACATGGTTTCTCATTCTTTTGGTAAAACTGCAACATTTATGCCTAAGCCTGTTAAAGATGACAATGGCTCCGGAATGCATACTCACCAATCTATTTGGAAAGGTAAAACACCTGTCTTTTCTGGAAATAAATATGCTGGATTATCTGATACTGCATTACATTATATTGGTGGAATATTAAAACATGCAAAAGCAATTAATGCTTTTTCAAACTCAACAACAAATAGTTACAAAAGATTAATTCCAGGTTTTGAAGCTCCAGTGCTATTAGTGTATTCGGCTAGAAATAGATCTGCTTCATGCAGAATACCTATTGTATTAAACAATAATGGTGCAAGATGTGAAGTTAGGTTTCCTGATGGCGCTGGAAATCCTTATTTAACTTTTTCTGCAATGTTAATGGCAGGATTAGACGGAATTAAAAAAAAAATTGATCCAGGTAAACCTCTTGATGAAGATTTATATGCATTGCCAGAAAGTAAAGTAAAAAACATTCCTACAGTTTGTGGTTCATTGAGGGAAGCAATGGAAAGTTTGGACAGGGATAGAGAATTTTTAAAACAAGGTGGAGTATTTTCTGATGACCAAATTGACGCTTTTATAGCATTAAAATTTGAAGAAATTTACAAAATTGAACATACTCCCCATCCAATGGAATTTGAGATGTACTATAGTGGCTAAAGATTTTATTTTTTGCTTTTTAAAATTTTTTCGTCAGCAATTTTGTTTTTATTTACGCCTTTTTTGATCGTGTAATTAAGCGTGCCACGAGCACCTGCTTCAACAGGTTTACGTTGAGTTCTAAATAATGCCTTTTCCTTGGCATTTTCTGCCAACTTATTAGAATGATCTACTAAATGCTTCTTATCTCTCATATTCAGTATTATATCTTAAATGACTCTCCGCATCCACATCTTTCAGTTTCGTTAGGATTTTTAAATATAAAATTAGATGAAAATTCCTCTTTTTTATAGTCCATTTCTGTTCCCAGAAGATACATTATTGCTCCAGCATCTATAAAAACCTTAACGCCTTTATCCTCAATAACTTCATCATTTGGATTAATTTCTTTTGCATATTCCATTATATAAGACATGCCTGCACAACCGCCTGATTTTACGCCAACTCTGACTCCTAGAGAATTTTTTTCATCTTTTGACATAATTTCTTTAATTCTAATTGCCGCGCTATTACTTAAAGTTATTGCTTGTTTCATTATAAATTTAATTCCAGTTTTGCTGCTTCAGACATCATATCTTTATTCCAAGGTGGATCCCAAACCAAATTAAGATCTACATTTTTTACTTCTTTAATTTCCATTATACTATCCTTTACTTCTTTAGGTAAACTTTCTGCGACTGGACAATTAGGTGTGGTTAATGTCATATTTATTTTAACATCATTGTCTTTTTCAATTATAATATCGTAAATTAAACCAAGTTCATAAATATTTACTGGTATTTCTGGGTCATAAATCTTTTTTACTTCAGTAATAATTTTTTCTTTTAAGTCCATTTCTAATCAAATTTTTCTGTATTAATTTCCTCATTGTTGCCTACAATTGCAGACGTTAAAGTATGCCATGATAATGTAGCACACTTTACTCTCATTGGGTATTGTTTTACACCAGACAAACACATCAGTTTAGTTTTTTCATCATCTTTTAAGTTTTTAGAACTCAGCTCAGGCTTTTCTTTTATCATCTTTAAAAAATCTTCAATAATATCTTTAACTTCATTTTCTTTTCTACCTCTAACAAGTTCAGTCATAATAGAGGCCGAAGCCATAGAAATAGCGCATCCGCTACCCTCGAAAGATATATCTTCTACTTTTTTATTTTCATTTAATTTTAAATAAACATGCACTTTGTCTCCACACAAAGGATTGTAACCTTTTGCTTTTTTATTAAAATTTTCTGTCTTTCTTAAATTTCTTGGATTTTTTCCATGATCCAAAATTATTTCTTGATATAATTCTTTTAAGTTCATTATTTTAAATCGAATATTTTTCTACAATTTTCAATTGCATTACAAAATATATCAATATCTTCCTTGGTATTATAAACTCCAATAGATATTCTTGCCGTTGCAGTTAAATTTAATTTTTGATGTAAAATTTGGCAGCAATGATGTCCGGCTCTAATCGCAATACCATCTTCATCTAAAATTGTAGCAATATCGTGAGGATGAATTCCCTTTATTGTAAAAGCAATCACTCCAGCTTTATTTTTTGGATTGCCAATTATTTTTGTAGAATTTATTTGTCTAAGTTTTTCTAAGGCATAATTGGTAATTTCCTTTTCATGTTTAATTAAATTATCTTTTCCAATTGATTCCATAAATTTTATTGACTCATTGAAGGTTATTACTTCTGCGGTAGGCATTGTTCCAGCTTCATATTTTTCAGGAAGTGAAGCGTAAGTAATTTTATCTTTTTTTACCTCACTAATCATGGCTCCTCCTCCTATATATGGAGGTAATCTATTGAGCCATTTTTTTTTTGCGTACAAAATACCAACTCCAGTTGGGCCATAAACTTTATGGGCGGAAAAAGCATAAAAATCACAATCTAAATCTGTAACATTAACTTTAATATGAGGAACGCTCTGACATCCATCTACTAATACAGGAACATTTTTTTTGTGCGCAATCTCTACAATTTTTTTGATTGGAACTATTGTACCAGTTACGTTTGATAAGTGGGTAACAGCAACAATCTTTGTTTTAGATGTAATTAATTCTTTTAATCTATCAATTATAATATCGCCATCTTCATTTATTGGTGCAAATTTTATAATTGCCCCTCTTGTTTCTCTTAAAAAATGCCAAGGAACATAGTTTGAATGATGTTCCAATTCTGTAATTATAATTTCATCACCTTTTTCAATATTTTGCTGACCAAATGTTGTAGCAACTAAGTTTATAGCTTCGGTAGCATTTTTAGTAAAAATAATCTCTTCTCTAGAGCTAGCGTTGATAAAATTTTTTACACTTATTCTTGTTTCCTCAAATTTATTTGTGGCATTAACGGCCAATGAGTGAATACTTCTTCCTATGTTAGAAAATTCATTTTTATAAAAGTCGTTTAATTTATTGATTACGTGCATCGGTTTTTGCGACGAATTAGAACTATCTAGATAAACCAATGGTTTACCATTTATCTTTTTAGAAAAGATTGGAAATTGATTTTTAATATCATTTAAGTTCATTAATTTTATTTTCTAATTTATATAAAAAATATTTTTTTATTTCTTCGTTAGTAATGGTTTCAATGGCATCAGCTAAAAAACCTTTAATTAATAAATTTACAGAATCAATCCTATTTAAACCTCTAGACATTAAGTAAAAAATAGCATTTTCATCCAAACTTCCCGAGGTTGAGCCATGTGAACATTTCACATCGTCAGCATATATTTCTAGTTCGGGTTTTGAGTCAAATTCACTGTCATGATCTAAAATAATAGCTTTACTTAATTGATATCCATTAGTTTTTTGAGCATTTGAGTCTACATAAATCTTCCCTTGAAAAATTGCTTTACTATTGTTGCTAAGAACAGATTTTATTTTTTGATAACTTTTAGTATTTTGCCCAATGTGTTCAAGGTTTACTTTTATCTCATGGTGAAGATTATCATGAGCTAAAATAGCACCATTAATAAATCCTGAACTATGCTTTTCTTGTAGCGTACATTTAATATCATTTTTAAAAAAAGCAGAGGAACAAGATAAAATAAAATTTTCAAAGATACCACTTTCCATGACATTGGCTTTGCTTAAATTATAATTTAAATCTTTATTGCTTAATTCATTGATGAAAAATAGTTTTAGTAAACCATTTTTTTCAACGAGGAAAAAATTAGATGTATTTATAAAAATTGGAACAGCATTTAAATTTATTGAGTAAATTATAAGATCTAATTTTGAGTTTTCTTCAACATTAATAATAATCTTTTGATTAAAAAAATTATTATCATTTTTTGTATTAAAAACATTGTATATAACTAAAGGCTTTTTGCATTGATATCCTTTTTTAACGTATAATAATAACCCATCGGTGAAAAAAGCATTGTTAAGTAAATTAAGTGAATTGCTGCCTTGAGCTTTGTAAGCAGGGCCTTTTTTCAAATTATCAAAAATAATTTTTTCTTCATTTTCATATTTAAATGAATGGTTATTATAAAATCCATTTAGGAAAACAATTTTATTATGGTTAAATTCTTTTATGTAATTTTTAAATTCAAATTCATTTTCTTGGTCTAAATTTACATTAATATTATTAAATTTATTTAAAATAATTCTATTAAAATCAGAAAATTTCCAATCTTCTAATTTTTTATTTGGAAATCCTAATTGTACAAACTTTTCAAAATTATCAGATCTAATTTTAGCTATTGTGTCTTTCTTGGAAAATTTTTCATTAAAACTTTTAAAAGTATTTTTTAATTCTTCAATCATATTTTTCATATCCTGCTTTTTCGAGCTCTAATGCAAGTTCACTACATCCTGTTTCCGCTATTTTTCCGTCCATCAATACATGAACAAAATCAGGTTTAATATAATCAAGTAATCTTTGATAGTGTGTAATTATTAAAAAAGATCTCTCTTTGCTTCTTAAAGAATTTACTCCATCAGAAACTACCTTAATGGCATCTATATCTAAACCAGAATCTGTTTCATCTAAAATTGCAAGTTTGGGTTCTAAAATTGTCATTTGCAAAATTTCATTTTTTTTCTTTTCTCCTCCAGAAAAACCAACATTTAATTGTCTATTAAGTATTTTTTCATCAATCTTAAGATTTTTTGCCTTTGTTTTTATTAGTTTTAAAAAATCTAAAGCGTCTAATTCTTTCAAACCTCTTACTTTACGAATAGTGTTTAAAGAAGTTTTGAGAAAATTATTTGTGTTAACGCCTGGTATTTCCAAAGGATATTGAAAAGCCATGAATAAACCTTTCTGAGCTCTCTCCTCTATAGGCAAGGTCAATAGATCTTTTTCTTGATAAAGGATTTTTCCTTCAATTTTATAGCCATTTTTCCCAGTTAATACATTGGCTAAAGTACTTTTGCCAGAACCATTCGGGCCCATAATGGCATGTACTTCGCCCGGTTTAATTTTAAGGTTAAATCCTTTCAATATTTTTTTGCCTTCTACAGAAGCTTTAAGATTTTTTATATCCAGCATTTAACCAACGCTACCTTCTAAACTAATTCCAACAAGCTTTTGCGCTTCCACTGCAAATTCCATAGGTAATTGTTGAAGCACTTCTTTGCAAAACCCATTAACAATTAAGCTAACAGCTTCTTCTTGATTTAAACCTCTTTGGTTACAATAAAAAAGTTGTTCTTCGCTTATTTTTGAAGTTGTTGCTTCATGTTCAATGTTGGATGAAGAATTTTTGTTTTCTATATAGGGCACTGTATGTGCTCCACATTTATTACCCATTAATAAAGAATCGCATTGTGTATAATTTTTAGAATTTTTTGCTTTAGAACTTATTCTAACTAGGCCCCTATAAGTGTTATCCCCATGTCCAGCTGATATACCTTTAGATATAATTTTACTTTTGGTATTTTTTCCAAGATGAATCATTTTAGTTCCTGTATCAGCCTTCTGATAATTGTTGGTAATCGCTACTGAATAAAATTCACCAACAGAATTATCTCCTTGCAAAATACAACTTGGATATTTCCAAGTTATTGCTGAGCCAGTTTCTACTTGCGTCCAAGAAATTTTAGAATTTTTTCCTCTGCAGGCGCCTCTTTTTGTTACAAAATTATAAATTCCTCCCTTGCCATTTTCGTCTCCAGGGTACCAATTTTGTATTGTAGAATATTTTATTTCGGCATCATCTAAAGCTATCAACTCAACATTAGCGGCATGAAGTTGGTTTTCATCTCGCATTGGAGCTGTACATCCTTCAAGGTAACTAACATAACTACCTTTATCTGCAATAATTAACGTTCTTTCAAATTGACCTGTTTCGGAGGCATTAATTCTAAAATATGTGGATAACTCCATAGGACACCTAACTCCCTCGGGAATATAAACAAATGAACCGTCGGTAAAAACTGCTGAATTAAGTGTAGCAAAATAATGATCTGTAATTGGAATTACGGAACCAATATATTTTTTTACCAAATTAGGATGTTTCTGAATAGCCTCTGAAATTGGACAAAAAATAATTCCTTTTTCCGTTAATTTATCTTTAAAGGTTGTCGCAACAGATACTGAATCAAAAACAGCATCCACAGCTACCCCGCTTAGTTTTTCTTGCTCTTTTAAAGAAATACCTAATTTTGCATAAGTTTCTAATAATTTAGGATCGACCTCATCAAGACTTTTTGGTTTATCTTTAGCGCTTTTAGGTGCAGAATAATAATATAAGTTTTGATAGTCAATTTTAGGGTATTTTGGTTTTTGCCAATTTGGTTCTTTGATGTTCTGAAGTCTGCTGTAGGCCTTAAGTCTCCACCTTAACATCCATTCAGGTTCTTTTTTTATTTTTGATATAAATCGAATAACATCCTCATTAAGACCTTTGGGTGCCCTAACGCTTTCTATATCGGTTGTAAAACCGTATTTATATTCTTTACTTTTTGCTAGATCTTGTTGTTTCATTATTTTAGTTCTTCTGAATTATTCTTAATTTCCTTAAAAAGAATATCGCCAAGAGTGTTGTTTTCAAAAAATTTATTAATATAAATTTCAAGATCATCCCACAAGTTGTGAGTAATACATTTAATTGATTTGTGATTACATCCTCTTTTTGATTCTTTTCTACATTTAAGAGTTTCTATTTTTTCATCAACCGCATTAATAATACTTAACAATTTTATTTCTTCTGGAGGTTTAGTTAATACATATCCGCCTAAAGAACCTCTTTCACTTTGAACTAAATTGTTTTTTCTTAGTTTTAAAAAAAGTTGTTCCAAATAAGATATGGATATTCCCTGTCGCAATGAAATTTCAGCAAGGCTGGTTGGCTTTTTAACATTATATTTTGCTAAATCAGCCATTGCCATTACAGCATATCTTCCTTTAGTGCTTAACTTCATAATCCTATATTTTATGCGCTATATATATATACCCGACTATTTTAGTCAAGTATTTATTGTGTTTAAAGTACTAGCAAATTGTCACTCAGTTGTGATAAATGTATTTTTTTTTTTGAGAGTAATAATCAATATCACTTATGAAAAACAAAATTATTGAAATCTTCATTCCAGGTCCCGCTGGTAGACTTGAAGTAAAATATTATAAAAGCAAAAAAAATACTTCACCAATTGCATTGGTTTTGCATCCACATCCTCAATATGGGGGAACAATGAATAATAAAGTAGTTGTCGATATCTTTCATTCATTTATGGATAATAATTTTTCAGTTTGTAAAATGAATTTTAGAGGTGTTGGAAAAAGTGATGGAGAGTTTGATAACGGACAAGGAGAATTAGCAGATGCAGCAGCAGCCCTTGATTGGTTAGAGAGAGAAAATTTTGATAATTCACAATGTTGGATCGCTGGATTTTCTTTTGGTTCTCTAATTGCAATGCAACTTCTAATGAGAAGACCGGAAATAAATAGATTTGTAGCAATATCTCCTCAGCCAAATGTCTATGATTTTTCTTTTTTATCTCCTTGCCCAACGTCTGGTATAATGATTTATGGAAAAAAAGATGAACTTGTTCCACTAGAATATTTAAATGAATTAAATAAAAGATTAAGTTCTCAAAAAGGTATTAAAGTTGAATTTGAATCTATACCTGATGCGAATCATTTTTTTTCTAAAGTAGATGAAGGTATAGTAAAAACTCTAAATAAATATATAAAAAAAGAGTCAGCTCTTTATTAGAAATTTTTAACTATTACACCACCAGTACATGCTTCTCTGCATCCGGTTGTTTCAGGATATGATATTGGCAAACCTAAAAAGGACCTAACTGCAAGATATGCAAAAGCTTGTGACTCAACAAAATCTCCATCTATTCCAAAATCATCTACTAGCTTTATTGGAATATTAATTTTTTCTTCAATACTTTTTACTAAAAATTTATTTTTTCTTCCTCCACCAGTTATTAGTATATTTTTGTTTGAACTATCAAAAGAAATTTTAAGACGCTCTTGTAAAATTTCGGATGTGTATTCAGTTAAAGTTGCAGCTCCATCTTCTAAGGACAAACCTCTAACAAAAGATGTATCAAAGTCTTTTATGTCATAAGATTTTAAACTATTGTTGTAACTAAAATTTTCTAGAGCTTGATTTAAAATTATTTTATTTATTTTTCCTGATTGTGCTATCTCACCATTGTCATCATACTTTTTTTTTGAATTTTGTCTTATCCATTGATCAATTAAACAATTCCCTGGACCAATATCTTGACTATACATATAGCCTTCTAAATTAATACCAGTCACATTAGCGATGCCGCCTATATTTAAAATTACCAATGGTTGCTTTAATTTGTATTTATTTTTTAGCAGCATATGAAAAACTGGCGATAAAGGAGCTCCTTGTCCACCATTATTTAAATCATTTTGTCTAAAATCATAAACAACAACTTTTTTTGTTAGCTTGGATAGTAATTTTCCGTCACCTAATTGTTTTGAAATTTTCTCATCTGGATTGTGAAAAATGGTTTGGCCATGAAAACCTATAAAATCAATCTCAACATTAGATTCTTTGATCATTTCGTGTACAGTTTTAGCATGAAAAGTTGTTATTTCTTTTTCAACAGATTCTAGATCATTTGTTAGTGTTTTTAGGTCTTTAGAACTGTTAATTTTATCCCTTAAGCTCGTTAATTCACCATAAAAATCTTCATTATATTGAAAATATTTATTCAAAATTAGTTTATATTTTAACTCTCCATCACTGTTGATAATTGATGCATCAACACCATCCATTGATGTGCCGCTCATTAAACCCAGACTGTAATAGCTTTTACTCATATGTATTTTTTAATTAAATTAAATAAAGTATATTGATTCTACACTGTTTTTTAAAAAAATATGGAAAATTCATTCTTATCTGAATTCAAGAAAAGAGACTATTTTAATCAATGTACCAATTCTGATGAATTGGAACAATTGATGAATAAAAATAAAATTAGAGCTTATATTGGTTTTGATTGCACTGCGCCAAGTCTTCATGTTGGAAGTTTATTACAAATAATGTGTTTAAGACTATTGCAAAGATACGGTCATCAACCAATTGTTTTGCTAGGAGGGGGAACAACACGTATCGGCGATCCTTCAGGAAAAGAGGAAACAAGAAAGATTTTATCTGAAAAAGAAATCGAACAAAATATAAAAAATATTGAGAAAGTTTTTAAAATTTTTTTAAAAACAAAAAATTCTAAAATAAAACCAATATTTATAAATAATTACAAATGGCTTGGTAAATTAAATTACATAAAATTTTTAAGAGAAATAGGAAAACATTTTACAATTAATAAAATGTTAAGTTTTGATAGTGTTAAATTACGGTTAGAAAGAGAGCAGTCGTTAAGTTACATGGAATTTAATTATATGATATTACAAGCTTATGATTTTTTCGAACTTAATAAAACTAAAAATTGTTTGATGCAAATAGGAGGTTCGGATCAGTGGGGAAATATAGTTAATGGGGTTGAACTTATTAAAAGGCACTCTAGTAAACAAGTTTTTGGATTAACAACTCCTTTGATAACTTTGTCATCTGGTACTAAAATGGGCAAAACAGAAAAAGGAGCTATTTGGTTAGATAAAAAACTTTTGTCTTCGTATGATTATTGGCAATTTTGGAGAAATACTGATGATAGAGATGTATTAAGATTTCTTAAAATGTTTACAGATTTGAATTTACAAAAAATAGAGGAAATAAAAAATAAAAATATTAATCAACTAAAAGTAATATTGGCAAATGAGGCTACAGCTATGCTGCATGGAAAAGCTGCTACACAAAAAGCAGAACAAACTGCTAAAAATACTTTTGAAAAAAAATCTATTGGTGAAGATTTGCCTTCTATAAATCTTAAAAAAGAAGAAGTTATTAATGGAATAAATATAGTTGATCTTGTAATAACTTCAAATCTATTAAACTCTAAAAGTGAAGTTAGAAGAATGATAAAAAACAAAGGTATTAAAATAAATAATATACCTGTCGCAAATGATAAATTTAATGTTTCGTTGAATAATTTTGAAAAAAAAAATTTTTTGAAATTATCTCATGGTAAAAAAAAACATGTAATATTTAGAATAATTTAATTATTTTTTTTTATTTTTTCTAAAGTCCTTGTTATAAATCTGGGTGTCAAAGTTTTAACTGGATTTACTGTTGTTTTTAAATCTTTTGGAGGTCCTTTTATTTTAAAACTTACTCCAAAAACTCCTTCACCTATTTTTTTACCAATCAGAATATTTCCAAGTATAGGGATAGACCCTATAGCTTTATTAATCGTTGTAGCAGGAACTAAAGTACCTCTTAAACTTATTAATTCATCTTTCTCAGCATATCCGCTCATTAATAAAGAAATTGCCGGACCTATTGCATAGATCTCATCAATTGTCATTAATTTGTCTTTATTCTTAAAATTCATTTCAAACTCATCAAATCTAATTCCTTCTCCTGTCATTAAATCTGCAATTCCTTGCAATGATGCTAAAGATAAAAGTGTAGCTAAGGCTGGAACTTCTTTAACTTTAAATTCAAAAATCTTAATTTTTGATACTGATACACCATTTTTTTTATTAATTGAAAAAAAATCTATTTTCCCATCCTCAAACCCTTTGATAAATTTAAATCTTCTAACAAACGGCTCAGCATTATCTGAATATAAAGTTGTTACTTTTTCATTATTATTTCCTGGATTTACTGAAAATAAAAAATTATCCTTATTTGGAAATTGTGATTTTAAATTCATAGTTATGATTTTGTTTTTATTAAATTCTACTTGTCCATTTAAATTTTCTAAATAATTTTTTTTATCTAAAATAACTTTATCAATTTTAATATCTAATCGCGTATTTAAGTTCTTAAATTTTTCAAAAAATCTTTTATTTTTTTTTTCCTTAAGTAAATCATCAATTAATTCTGTAGAATCCATTGACTTTCCTAATAATACATAATTTTTTTTATTTTTTTCTATTGTGAAATTATTTATTTCTTTATTTTGATTTAAATAATTAATTATTATCTTATTGATATCTAAAATTTTAAAATTCTTGTTCAATTTTAATTTTAATATTTCAAAAAAATTATTATTTTCAGAATATGATATTTGATCTAGATTTATTTCATTGTCTTTTAAATAGTTGCCTTTCAATCTAATTATAGATGAATCATTTTTTTCTTTGCTATAATTAATTGCTTTTAAAAGCAATGGGCTACTATTAATTTCAAAAATTATGTTAAATTTAAAATTATTATTATTTTTTAAAATATCAAATTTTAAATCATCAAAATCTTTATCTAGAGAATATTTACTTAATCCTTTTATAAATATACTGTTTTTAGAATAGTCTATGTCTACAATGCCATCTTTTAAATTCACTATATTTTTATAATCTTTTAAATAATTTTTTATAACAACCGAATCATAATTTATAATTAATTTATCAAATTTTAAATTTGATTTAATTTTTAAATCTTTAATTTTTTGCTTTTCAGTAATTTTAAATGTAAAATTGTTATTGGTTTCGATTTTTATTTCTTCTTCTGATAAAAAATTAAAGTTAATTTTAAAAAAATTAGAAAAATATTTTGGATTTATAGATTGCTTTTTACTCTTAAAATTTCCTTCAACAATATAATTTTTATTTTCTTTAGTTACGTTTATTTCTTCTGAATTTAATTTTATTTTTTTATATTCAAAACTTACGTCCTCAAATTTATATTCTTTATCTGTAAAATTAAAATTAAAGTTTATATTGTTAGCATTTTGATTCTTTAATAGATTAAACTGAGCGTTTTTAATCTGCCCACTAGCATTATAGATTGGATAATTCCCATTTTTTACATTAAAACTAACTTTTATTTTTGCTTTTATAGACCCTCTTTGCGTTCCATGTTCCAATAAAATCAAAGAAAAATTTGATCTGTATGATTTTAAAAAGCTAAATACATCCTTTATGCTATTTTCTATAGTATGTATTTCTAAATTTTTAATTGTATTGTTTTTTTCAAACAAAGAAAAAAGATCAATATTTATATTTATTTTTGATAATTCTATTAAATTACTATCTAAATATAAGTTTGTGTTATTGGTGCTGGCTTTAATTTCTTTTCTGCTTAAATCTAAAATTAATTTTACATCTTCTAACTCTATTCTCAGTCTAGGATCTAGCTCAATTAATTTATTTTTTATTAATTCATTGAATTGACTAGTTTTTATACCAACTGTGCTAAGATAAATTACTGAAATAGTAAAAATTATTACTATAAACAAGACTGTTCTTAAAACTATCTTATACATTTAATTTATAAAGTGAACTTTCTAGAAAATCATCAATTTGGCCATCCAATATTTTATCCGGATTTGAACTTTCAAAATCAGTTCTATAATCTTTTACCATTCTATAGGGGTGCAAAATATATGATCTGATTTGATGCCCCCAACCTATGTCAGATTTGTTGCTTTCTAAATTTTTATTTTCTTGTTCTTTTTTTTTTAACTTATACTCATAGAGTCTGGCTCTAAGCATATTCATACTTGTTTCTTTATTTTTGTGTTGCGACCGGTCGTTCTGGCATTGTACCACAATTTTTGTAGGTAAATGTGTTATTCTAACAGCGCTATCAGTTGTATTAACATGTTGTCCGCCTGCGCCGCTTGACCTATACGTATCAATCCTCAAATCTTTTTCTAAAATTTCAATTTTAATATTTTCATCAATGACTGGATAAACCCAAACACTTGCAAAACTTGTATGTCTTCTGGCTCCAGAATCAAAAGGAGAAATTCTTACCAACCTATGAATTCCGGACTCTGTTTTTAAAAAACCATAAATATACTCGCCTGCAATTTTTATTGTAGAAGATTTAATTCCTGCTTCATCACCTTTATGTTCGCTAATTAATTGTGAACTATATCCTTTGTTGTTGGCCCACTTCATATACATTCTTCTCAGCATCTCAGCCCAATCTTGACTTTCAGTACCTCCAGCGCCAGCATGGATTTCTAAATAACAATCTAGACTGTCAGTTTCGTTTGACAATTTTTTTTGTAAATTCTTAATGTTAATTAGAGAATCACTAATAATTGACTTATTATTTTCTTCAACCGCTAAATTATAAAGATCAATACAGTCATTACACTCTTGTACAGATGAATTATATGAATTGATTAAATCTTCATATAATTTTTTTTCTTTAATAATTTTCTCTGCTTCGGTCTTATTCTTCCAAAAATTTGGATCTAGTATCTTTTGGTTGATTTTATCTAAATTTAAATGAATATTATGCTTTTCAAAGATACTCCTTGATTCTTTGATTTATTTTTTCGATCTTAGATTTATATATATTTATATCGTTATCCATTAATAAAACTTTAAAATATTGCTTTTATCTATTTTATACTGCAAATCATCTTTACCTTTAAAATTAATATTTTCCACTCTATTTTTTTTAAATGCCTCAATTATTGTTTTTTTTGATGCAAAATTTGCTTTTTTTCCAGTAATTAAATCAATAACCATCATTTTAATATTTTTTGCAACCTTAAAAGGTCTTGCATCTTTTTTTTTAACTGCATTCTTTATGAATACTTTAAAAATAGGAAGAGCTGCCTTAGATCCAGTTTCATATCTGCCTAAACTTTTTGGTTCATCAAATCCAACGTAAACACCAACCACCAAGTTAGAGGTAAAACCTATAAACCATGCATCAGTATTCTCATTAGTAGTTCCTGTTTTTCCTGCTAAATCTAAATTTAAATCTTTAAGCTTTCTTCCAGTACCTCTTTGAACTGCTCCTTCCAACATAGAGGTAACTTGATATGCTGTTTCAGCTGAAAAAATTTGTGGAAAATTATCTGTAATTTTTGGAGTTTCCTCTCCGAGGAAAGAAATTTCATTACATTTTTTACAAATTCTTTTTTCAGAATTATATATTGTATTTCCTTCACTATCTTGAATTCTGTCAACAAAAATTGGTTCTATTAACTTCCCGCCATTAATAAATGAACAATATGCAGTTGTTAATTTTAATAATGTTGTTTCTGCTGATCCTAATGAAATAGACATCAGCTCTTCAGGATTTTCATAAATTTTTAATTGTTTTGAAAAAGTTGATATTTTTTTTAATCCTAATTCTTGAGCTATTCTAACAGTCATTACGTTTCTAGATTTTTCAAGACCAATTCGAAGTGTTGAAGGACCATAAAATTTCTTTCCGTAATTTTCCGGTTTCCACATTTTTAAATCTTCTCCCTGATCCAATACGATTGGTGCATCTAAAATCAATGTTGATGGCGTAAAATTATTTTCTAAAGCTAAAGCATATATAAATGGTTTAAAAGAAGAACCGGGTTGTCTTGATGCTTGGGTTGCTCTATTAAATTCGCTTCTTTTAAAGCTAAAACCTCCTGACAATGCTATGATCCTGCCAGTAAATGGATCCATAACAACTATGCCTCCATTTGCTTTTGGAAGTTGTTTTAAACTAAAAATGTTATCTTTAATTTTACTTACATAAATCACGTCTCCAACTTTGAAAAGTTTGTCCAATTCTTTTTTAGTCCAAGATATATCTTGATATTCAATTTTTCCTGCAATTTTTTGATCTGTTTCTATTTCGACAAAAAATTTATTTATTTTTTTTATAATTGCTAAATTCCATCCTATCGATTTCTCTAAATGATATTTTTTCAAATCATTATTCCAGTTATTAGCATCTTTTTTATTTAACAGAGGTCCTCTCCAGCCTTTTCTTTTGTCATATTGAATTAATCCATCTCTAAGAGATTGAGTGGCTATAGTTTGAATTTCTAAATTAATTGGAGTTTTTATATTAAATCCTTGCTTATAGACTTTATCAAAACCATATTTTTCTACTATAAATTTACGGACATCTTCCACATAATATCTAGCATCTTCTAAATAAATCTTTTTTCTTTTTTTTAAAATTATTTTGGTATTTAAAAATTTCTTATATTTTTTATAACTAATATAAGAGTTGTCATAAAGATTTTTTATAACCAAATCTCTTCTATACTTTGCTAAATCAATATTTTTAAAAGGATTGTATTTGCTCGGAGCTTTTGGGAGTGCCGCCAATAATGAAGCTTCGGCATAATCTAATTTACTTATTGGTTTGTCAAAATATTCTAAACTCGCTGATGCAATTCCATACGCTCCTTGCCCAAGATAAATTTGATTGAGATAAAGTTCTAATATCCTTTCTTTTGATAGCGCTCTTTCAATTCTAAATGCCAATATAGCCTCTTTTATTTTCCTATTTAAGCTCACTTCATTGCTAAGTAAAAAATTCTTTGCAACTTGCTGTGTTATTGTTGAAGCTCCCTCGAGTCTTTTTGAATAAATAATATTTGAAATATTTCTTAATATTGCTCTTATAATGCCTCTTGCATCTACTCCAGGATGTGAAAAAAAGTTTTTATCCTCTGCAGACAAAAAAGTGTGAATTACTTTTTTTGGTATCGTATTGTAGGGTACAAATATTCGTTTTTCAGAGGAAAAATCGCTAACCAATTCACCTCCACCTGAATACAACTTGCTTGAAACAGATGGTTTATAGTTCTTTAAAAATTTGTAGTCAGGTAATTTATTTGAATATGTCCACAGAATTACGATTATTGATATAAATAACCCTAATCCAATAGTAATTAACAATATTAATATTTTTTTTATTAACCCGATCATTTTAGTTTTAATTAGTTTATGAATTTGTTAATGTTAAGGCACAGAATTTAAAAAATTATAATAATGAAAAAAAGTAATCAAAAATTATGGGAAAGAATTTATATATTGATGCTTCGCATCCAAGTGAGACTAGGGTTGTACTTAAATCAAACGACAATATTGAGGATTACGAATACGAGAGTATAAGCAATACTCTTATAAAAAATAATATTTATCTTGGCAAAGTAAGTAGAATTGAACCGTCTCTTCAGGCAGCTTTTGTTGATTTTGGAAGAGAACGACATGGTTTTTTATCATTTAATGATATTCAATCAGATTATTATCAATTACCGCAAAGTGATTTAGAAAAAATCAAAGAAGAAGAAGAAAAAACAAGAGAAGAATTATTAAAAGAAAGTGAAAAAAATGATGAAAATATTCTTAATAACGATGAACAAGAAATAAATAATCAAGATTCTATTGAACAAACTTCAAATAATAATTTAAAGGAAAAAACGGAAAAAAAATTCCCTTCGAAAAGATATAAAATTCAAGAAGTAATTAAACCTCATCAAGTAATTCTTGTTCAAGTTTTAAAAGATGAAAGAGGTTTAAAAGGTGCTGCCCTAAGCACATTTATTTCAATTGCAGGAAAATATATAGTTTTGATGCCCAACACTCCAAAAGGTGGAGGAATTTCAAGAAAGATTTTTAATCCAGCAGAAAGAAAAAAAATTAGAAATATATTAAATCAAATTGAAATACCAAAAGAAATGGGAGTTATTGTCAGAACAGCAGGTTCAAACAAAACTAAAAATGAAATTGAAAATGATTTAAAAAGTTTAATTACTGTTTGGAACTCTATAAAAGAAAACGCTATGAACTCTATAGCTCCATCATTAATTCATAGAGAAAGTGATATCATAAAAAGATCTTTAAGAGATATGTATGATGAAGATACGCAAAATATTATTGTTGAAGGAAATGAGGCTTACCAAAAAACAAAAAATTATATGAAACTTATGATGCCTCAACATATTAAAAAAATTAAAAAATATAGAGATAAAACATCGTTATTTTTTAAAGAAAATATAGAGTCAAAATTATATGAGATTTTTGAAACAGAGGTAAAATTACCCTCAGGTGGTTACCTGGTAATCAATCCAACTGAAGCTTTGGTATCAGTTGATGTAAACTCTGGAAGATCTATTAAACAAAAAAATGTAGAAAGTACAGCTTTCAATACAAATTTAGAAGCCGTAGAAGAAATAGCTAGACAAATAAAATTAAGAGATTTGTCAGGATTAATTATTATAGATTTTATAGATATGTTGAATTATGAGAATAGAAGACAAGTTGAAAGAAGATTAAAAGATAGATGTCGTTCAGATAGAGCTAGAATTCAGATAGGAAGAATAAGTAATTTTGGACTTTTAGAAATGTCAAGACAAAGATTGAGAGAGAGTAATGTTAAATGGGATATCAAATTATCAAATGAGTCTTTTGCATTAAAAATTTTAAAATTAGTTGAATTAAAATCCATTGAAAATAAATCAAAAATTGTAAAAATTTTGATAAATGAAAAAATCAATATTTTTTTTCAAGAAAATTACTTAAAACATATTAATTATTTCAAAAAAAAAAATAAAATAGAAATTGAATTAATTTCTGATAATAGGCTTAGCCTTTCCGATTATACAATAGAATTTTTATCAAAGACTAAAAAAGTAATTGAAAAAATAGAAAAAATATCAAATTTAAATAAAGTTATGCTTGATAAAGAACAAAATAATAATATCAGAAAAAATTCTATAAAAAAAAAAATTCAAAAAAAAAATATTATAAAAAAAAATACTCCAAAAAAAAAACTAAATAATACCTTCTTTGGGTGATGATGCGCTCCCAAAAATATTTTTTTTAATCCTTCCAGATAAAAAAGATTTCCTTCCCGCCATTACGGCATATTTCATCGCTTCAGCCATTTGAAAAGGATTTTTTGCTTTTGCAATAGCAGTATTAATTAACACTCCGTCACAACCCATTTCCATTGCCATAGAAGCATCTGAAGCTTCACCTAATCCAGCATCAATTATAACTGGCAACTTTGTTTGTTGTCTTATAATTTTTATATTTAGTTTATTTTGAATGCCTAGGCCTGATCCAATTGGGGCTGCTAAAGGCATGATTGCACGGGCTCCTACATTTTCTAATCTTTTCGACATTAAAGGATCATCGTTGCAGTAAACCATAACTTTAAATCCTTCCTTAGTTAATATTTCTGTTGATTTTAAAGTTTCAATCATATCTGGTAACAGATTTTTTTTATCTCCTAGCACTTCTAATTTAACTAATTTCCAACCACCTATCTCTCTTGCTAGTCTCAAAGTTCTTAGCGCCTCCTTAGAAGTAAAACATCCAGCTGTATTTGGTAAATAAGTGATTTTTTTTGGATCAATATAATCCATTAAAATTGGTTTACTTTTATCAGCAATATTCACTCTTCTCACAGCAACTGTTACTATTTCTGCACCAGAAATTTTTATTGCTTTTGCGCATTCAGGCATATTCTTATATTTGCCCGTTCCAACAATTAATCTTGAGGTAAATTTTTTTTTAGCAATAATAAGTAAATCTTTCTTTTTCATTAACCGCCACCAATAAAATGTACAATCTCAAGAATATCTTTATTTTTTAAAGTAATATTTCTTAATTTTTTTTTATCTATTATTTTTTCATTTAGTTCAATTGCAACTTTATTTAATGGCATATTGAGTATTTTTGATAAACTAAAAACAGTAGAATTTTGATCAATTGACAAGTTTTTACCATTAAATTTAATTTTTATTTTATTTTTATTTTTCATGTAATATAAAAGTAAGCGTGAATAATATATTAATAATTAACGGTCCAAATATTAATCTATTAGGTGAGAGAGAACAATCCCAATATGGTTCTATAACATTTGATAGTTTAAAAGATATCTGTCTAAAAAAATCAGAAGATTTGGGAATAAAGTTAGATTTTCTTCAATCCAATATAGAAGGAGAAATTGTCAGCATAATTCAGGATGCACGAAATAAACATGATGGAATAATTATTAATGCCGCAGGATTTACTCACACATCTGTTTCAATAAGAGATGCCTTAACTATATATAAAAAACCCATAATTGAATTACATATATCAAATATATATAAACGAGAAGAATTTAGACACAAATCACTCATTAGCGGAGTTGTAACAGGGATTATTTGTGGATTAGGATCTAATGGTTATATTTTGGCCATAAATGCAATACATGAATTGCTAAAAAATGGAAATAGATAAAAAGATAATAAAAAAACTAATAGAAGTTTTAAAAGATCTAAAAAAATCAATAAAAGATAATGACTTTGTTAATATTGATGATCCGATCGCAGAAGAAATTGATGTCTCTAAAACAGTTATAAAATGTCCTATAGTTGGAACCGCATATCTTGCTCGAGAACCGGGAGCAAAAAAATTTGTTGAGGTTGGTAAAAAAATTAAAAAAGGTGACAGTGTAATGATAGTTGAGGCGATGAAAACAATGAATCATGTTACTTCTACATCAGATGGTGTTGTTAAAGAAATTTGTGTTGAAGATGGTCAACCAGTCGAGTTTGGCCAAAAACTTATCGTTCTTGAGTAATGTTTAAAAAAATATTAATTGCTAATCGCGGAGAAATTGCGGTCAGAGTAATTAGAGCATGTAAAGAATGGGGCATATCGACTGTTGCTATACATTCTGATGTGGATAGAGATAGCATGCATGTTAGATTAGCAGATGAAAGTGTTTGTATTGGATCTCATCATCCTGCAAGTAGTTATCTAAATATTCCAGCTATTATGTCAGCAATTGAACTAACTAATTCTGAAGCAGTTCATCCTGGTTATGGTTTTTTATCTGAAAACTCAGATTTTGCAAAAATTTTAGAAGATAATAATATTAAATTTATAGGACCCTCTTCAAAATTAATAAAAATGATGGGAGATAAAATACGAGCAAAAAAAATTGCAAAAGAACATGGGTTACCTGTCATTGAAGGATCAGAAAATGGAGTAGCAAACCAAAAAGATGCTGAAGAAATTTGCAATAAAATTGCCTTTCCTATTTTAATAAAAGCTGCTGGCGGTGGAGGTGGTAAAGGAATGAAAATAGTTCATAAAAAAACTGAGTTTGAAGAATTATTTACAATGGCTAAATCTGAAGCAAAAAAATATTTTGGAAATGATGAGGTATATATTGAAAAATTTTTTCAAAACCCTAGACATATAGAAATTCAAGTTCTATCAGGAAAAAATAGAACTGTGCATTTACATGAAAGAGATTGCTCAGTTCAGAGAAGACATCAAAAATTAATAGAAGAAACTCCAAGTCCAATTTTAAATGATGAAATAAGAAAAGATTTGTTTGAAAAAACAGTAAATATGGTAACTAAAATTGGATACGAAGGAGCTGGTACAGTAGAATTTATTTATGAAGACGGTAAATTTTATTTCCTTGAAATGAATACTAGGGTTCAAGTGGAACATCCTGTAACTGAAGTCGTCACCGGTATAGATATTATAAAAGAACAGATTTATATTGCCTTTTCTGGAAAAACTGCTCTTGAACAGAAAGATATTAGTCCACGAGGTCATGCAATAGAATGTAGAATAAATGCGGAAGACCCAAGTAAAAATTTTCAACCTTCTCCTGGAACAATTGGAATGTGTCATCTGCCCTCAGGTTTTAGAACAAGAGTTGATGGTGCAATTTATCAAGGATATAAAGTAACACCTTTTTATGACAGTATGATTTGCAAATTAATATGTCATGGTAGGAATAGAACTGAAGCAATTCAAAGAATGAAAAGATCTTTAGATGAATTTGTTATTGAAGGAATTACAACGACTATTGATTTACATAAAAAATTATTAAATCATAAAAAATTTATAGACTCGAATTTTAATGTTACTTGGCTTGATCAAGAAAAAATAATTTAAATTTAGTAACATCTAATTAACCAAATATCATATACAGGATGGTCAAAAGGTTTTAATGAAGGACTTGAGGAAAATGCCCAACCATTAAAAACAAAAACTTTATCATTGTCCGTTGATGTTATATCTATAACTTGCAAATAAGCCGTTATTTCTGGATTATCATCAAATTCTGAATTTTTACACTTAAGTGATTTTATTAGTAAATTTTCAAATTTTGTCTCCTCGCCAATTTTTAAAGTCAATTCGCTATTTTTTGAACTGACTTTGTCTAAAATTTTAATTTCAACAAAATTACCTTTAAGATTTTTATTATTTTGAGAAGCATATGTATTTAAGGAAAAATAAAAAAAAATAAGAAGATAAAATAATATTTTAGTTAATTTAATTTTTCCAAGTATTATATTTTTTTTTAACGGCATTTTTATTTTGTTTGGGATGATAACCTTTTTTTGTTCCTGTTAGATTGGGTTGATGAGGTTTTTGCCAATCAAATTTTCTTAATTCATGCAAGTTTTCAATTTTATTGTTTGTAAAATGTATCCAAGAATACCACTCGTTAGGAATTTTTGATGCATCAATTTCATCTTTGTAGATTATCCATCTCTTACCATTCTTACTTTGATAATATTTATTGCCAAAATTATCTTGTCCAACAAGTTTTCCAAATAACAAAGTTTGAAGTCTTGTGCCAAATGTCTGACGATTCCACCATGTGAAAATTTCTTTAATTAATGTCAACATAATTATTTAATAAATATTCAATTTAAAATTGTAAAAAATAGATTAGACTAAAATTCTTATTTATATATATAATATTTATTAAAAGACTCAAAAAACAATATTTAAGGTAATCTATGGCAAAATACTTAGTAGAAACTTATTACAACTGCACTTTTAAAGTAAGTCATTATTTAGATGACATAAATGAAGCTGAGCTAAAAAATTTAGAGAAAAGAGATGACGGAAAGTTTGAAATATTGGATATTAAGTTAGATAATAGAAAAACAAAGAATCTTGAAGCTAAAGTTTTAGATGCAAATGCTGATAAAGGGTTAAAAAAAATAGATATAATTCCTCAAAACAATTCAAAAACAGTTTCAAAAAACAATCAATATTTTGTAAAAAACTTAAATGACAGTGCCAGTAAAAGATTTAGTATGCCCGACAGACGTAAGGGTTATATCCAAAAAGTTACCATTGGAAATCACAAAGTATATTTGCACACTGGTGAATATGAGGATGGTAAAATAGGAGAGATTTTCATAGATACCAGTAAAGAAGGAGAGTTAGTGAAAGCTCTAATGAATAATTTCGCTATCGCAGTTTCACTTGGACTACAATATGGAGTACCTTTAGATGAATTTGTTAATGCTTATGTTAGTACTAAATTTGAGCCATCTGGCAAAGTGCATGGCAATGATAGAATTTTAAGTGCAACATCAATTTTAGATTATATTTTTAGAGAATTGGCAATTTCTTATTTAAATAGAGAAGATCTGGCCCACACACCTTCAATTGGAAGTTCGGATAAATTCGTAGATGAAAAATCTGATGAAATTTCAGATGATCAAAATCAATTTCTGAAAATAGTAAAAAACATAACTAGCAAAGGTTTCATAAGAAATAATTACAAAAAAAAGCTAGTTGACTTATCTGATATTAGAATAAACTTAAAAGGAAAAAAGTAAATCCCTACTTTTTTTTTATAGCTAAATTCAATTCTTTAAGTTGCTCATCGCTAACGTCAGATGGTGCATTCATCAATAAATCTTGAGCGTTCTGATTCATAGGAAACATTGTCACTTCCCTAATATTCTTTTCTTCGGCTAACAACATCACTATACGATCAATTCCTGGTGCTATTCCTCCATGTGGAGGTGCTCCATAACTTAACGCACTAATTATTCCTTTGAATTTTTCATTAACTATTTTTTTATTGTATCCTGCTATAGCAAATAATTTATACATTAATTCTGGAATATGGTTTCTAATTGCACCAGATGATAATTCTACACCATTACACACAATATCATATTGGTAGGCTTTTAATTCTAATGGTTTTGATAAGTCTATATTATTAACATTCCCTTGAGGCATAGAAAAAGGGTTGTGACTAAATTTTATTTTTTTTGTTAATTCATCTTTCTCAAACATTGGATAATCAACAACCCAACAAAATGCAAAGGAGTTTTTGTCAATTAAATTTAAATCAATAGCTATTTTATTTCTTGCTTGAGAAAGTATTTTTTGAACATCGGGTATATTTCCACAAGATAAAAAAATACTATCCCCTACTTCTGCGGAAGTTAATTTCATAATTTCTTTGATGGCGTCGCTTGCAAAAAATTTTCCTACTGGCCCTTTTCCAATTATTTCTTTATCTTTTTCTATAGTAAAATAAGCAAGGCCAGATGCTCCTTGTTCTTTAGCCCAATTATCAATGTTGTCAAAAAAACTTCTTGGTTTTCCTTTGGTATTTTTTGTAACTATAGCTCTAACTATTGATCCAGATTTTATTAATTTTTTAAATATTTCAAACTTAACATCACTTCTTTTGAATATATCAGTTATATCATTTATCAAAAGAGGATTTCTTAAATCAGGTTTATCTGTTCCATAATTCATCATAGCGTCTGAAAATTTTATTCTTGGAAACTTTTCATAAATCTTTTTTTTAGTTGAAAATTTTTTAAAAATACTAATCATTAATTTTTCTACAACTTCAAAAACATCTTCTTGTTCTACGAAAGACATCTCAAGATCAAGCTGGTAAAATTCACCAGGACTTCTATCAGATCTTGCATCTTCATCTCTAAAACATGGTGCTATTTGAAAATATTTGTCAAATCCTGCAGTCATTATTAGTTGCTTAAATTGTTGGGGCGCTTGAGGAAGAGCATAAAATTTCCCTGGGTTTAGCCTGCTAGGTACTAAAAAATCTCGAGCTCCTTCAGGACTTGATGAAGTTAAAATAGGTGTTTGAAATTCAAGAAAGCCTAATTTCCCCATTTCAGATCTAATAAAAGAAATTACTTTAGATCTTAAAATAATGTTTTGATGAATTTTTTTTCTTCTCAGATCTAAAAATCTATATTTAAGTCTAATCTCTTCTGAATATTCTTGATCACTAAAAACTGGAAGAGGTAGTTCTTTTGTAAAACCCAATACTTCAAAAGATGATACTGATATTTCAATTTCTCCAGTTTTTATTTCTAGATTTATAGTATCTGTACTTCTTGCAACTACTTTTCCATTAACTTTAACAACTGTTTCTAAAGGTAATTTTTCTAATTGGCTAAAATTAGAATTACTTTTTTGAATAACACATTGTGTGATCCCATAATTATCTCTTAAATCTACAAATAAAAGATTTCCATGATCACGTTTTTTATTTATCCAACCTGATAAAGATATTTCTTTATTTTTGTGATCCTTTGTTAGTTCACCACATGTATGTGTTCTGTATTTGTTCAAATTATACCTTTAAAATTTCCTTTATTGTTTTAAAGTCTATTGGTCTCTTTTTTTTTAAACTTAATTCATCAATCTTATATATAAAATCAGATATTTTACCATACGATCTATCAATTCTTTTGATTATAAAATCAATAAGTTTTTTATCTATAGTAATCTGCCTATCAGAAAATCTTTTTAATATTATCGCAAACATTAATTCATCATCTGGACTTTCAATTTTAGCAAAAAGACAATTCTTAGATCTTGATTTTAGATCATCTAAATTAAAATTCATTTCATTGATTGGATTTAAAGAATTAATTAATAAATATTTGTTATCATTATCTACGAGATTGAACAACGAGTATAATAATCTTTCATTTGTTTTATTATTAAAATCATCCAATATAATGTTTTCATGCAGTTTTAATTCTTTAAAAATTTCATCGTTTAATTGATTTTCTGATACTTTTTTACCTTTATTTTTTTTATAAAAAATATTTGCAAGGTGCGATTTTCCGCTAAATTTTTCTCCATATATATTTAAAATATTTTTTTCCCAATGAGGCCATTTTTCAATTAACTCAAAGGCAAAATAATTGCTTTTACTAACAAAAAAATCATCATAGTTAAAATTTTGATTGTAATTAAAATTAAGTAGTAATTGATTTAAATCTTTCATTTAATTCTCCAAATTCTGAAAGAAGTATCTAATTTTAAGCCATTGCTTTCAATTTCTTGAATAAATTTATCTGGGGTACCATTATAAATTATTTTATAAATTGTCATTTGACTAGAAAAGTTATCAATATAATAATTTGAAACTAAATCTAAATTTGATAGCTCTTTTTCTAATTTTTTAATTAAATCATAATTTTGCGAATTTAAAGAAAGTGTTAAAGGTAATTTAATAGAAGTATTGATTTGGTTTATTTTTTTCCATTGATTTTCATAATCTGTTTTTAAAGTTTTAATTATTTTTTCCAAAGATTCTTTTTTATTAAAATTTACTTTTAAAAAAATTTGGTTTTTAAAAATTAAGTTTTTGTTAAAATTTAATTTTGAAAGTGCTCTTAACTGATTTTCATTTTTAAAAAAAATAATAATTATATAATCTTTGAGATCATATTTTGATATAATTTCACTAAAATCATAATCTTCAATATTATTAATGTTTTTTTTTAAAATATTAATGTCCTCTAAATCTTCATTGGGTAAAATATATTTTAACAGATAATGTTTTTCATTTTTATTGTTCCAATTTAAATAAAATAGATTTTCACTAAAAAGTGAAATTTGTTTTTTTTCAATATCAATTAAAATTGGCATTAAAAATAAATTTTTTTCTTTAGGAATTGATGGAAAAATATTTTTTCTTTCTAAAAAATTAAGAACTTGTTTTTTATTAAAATCTACATCAAATTTAGCAAAATATTTGTTTTCTATAAATTTTTCATCAACAATTGTAAAAGAATCAACCAAGCTTTTTATTAGTTTTAAATTTGTGCTATTTAAATTTTTTTTATCTTCAGAAATTGTTATTTTTGCCATTAATTCTTTAAATGCCATCTGAAATGCACCATCAATAATATTTTGTTTATTAAAATTTAGGTCATAAGATTCGGATATTTCTAAATCAATTATTTTATAGGTATTTGCATAAACAGAAGTTGTGGAAAACTTAATAAAAAATAGAACGAATAACAGAAAAAATATATACAGTCTAAATCGTATAATTTTTTTTTTTTGGAGCATAAGTAAAAACAGTGAAAATGAATAGGAGTAGTCTAACATACAAAAAAAGTGGAGTTAACATTAAAGAAGCCGATAAATTTGTCAAATTCATATCTTTAAACTCTAAAAAAACGAAACAAAATAGCAAATATAATAATATTGGTAGTTTTGGTTCGATAACAAATATTCCTAAAACATTTCAGAGCCCACAAATAGTTGCAAGTACAGATGGCGTTGGTACTAAAATTGAAATCGCTAATATTTTAAAGAAATATGACACAATTGGAATTGACCTAGTTGCAATGTGTGTAAATGATCTGATAGTCCAAGGAGCTAAGCCAATGATATTCTTGGATTATATTTCAATAAACAAAATTGATTTAAAAAAATTAAAGTCACTTATAAAAGGTGTTGTTAAAGGATGTAAGATTTCAGATTGTGAGCTAGTTGGAGGAGAAACGGCAGAAATGCCTGACACATATTCAAAAGGTAAATTTGATATTGCCGGTTTCTGTGCTGGCATAGTAGAGAGAAAAAAAATTTTACATAAACATAAAATAAATAAGAATAATTTAATTCTTGCTGTACCTTCAAGCGGTCTGCACTCTAATGGCTTTTCTTTAGTAAGGCATATTTTAAAAAAAAAAAAAATAAATATACTTAAAAATAAATTTTTAAAAAAAGAAATTTTAAAGCCAACAAAAATTTATGTAAAAGAAGTGTTAAATTTAATAAAAAATAATTTACTGAATGGATGCGCAAATATAACTGGTGGTGGTTTAGAAGATAATATTAAAAGAGTAATACCGAAAGGTTTATGTGCATATATTAATTTGGATAATATAAAAACTCTATCAATATTTAATTGGATAAAAAATCAGGGCGTGGATAATTATGAAATGATGAAAATATTTAATTGTGGTGTAGGTTTTTGTTTAATAATAAATTATAAAAATTTAAATAAAGTCAAAAAGTTTTTTTCCAAAGAGTATCAACCTTATATAATTGGAAAAATCATTCCCGGAAAAAAAAAAATTAAAATTGATGGCAAAATTCATTGGCAAAAGTAAGTTAAATGCTGCAGTATTTATTTCTGGAAGAGGAAGTAATTTAAAATCTTTAATAAATTTTGCAAAAAAAAAAATATCTCCAATTAAAATTGTTTTAGTTGTATCTAACAATAAAGAAGCTCAAGGTCTAAATTATGCTAAAATCAATAATATAAAAAATATAGTTGTAATATACAAAAATAAATTAAAAGCGGAAAAAAAACTTTTAGGTGCTTTATTAAAATATAAGATTCAATTAATTTGTTTAGCTGGATTTATGAAAATACTTTCAAAAAAATTTATATTAAAATTTGAAGGAAAAATTTTGAATATTCATCCTTCTCTACTTCCAAACTATAAAGGATTGAATACTCATAGGAGAGTGGTTGAAAATAAAGAAAAATTTACTGGTTGTACAGTACATTTGGTAAATACTCGTTTAGATTCAGGAAAAATTATACTTCAAAAAAAAATTAAAATATTAAAGAAAGACAATGAAAATAGTTTAGCAAAAAAGATTTTAAAGCTTGAGCATCAGCTCTATCCTCGTGCTATTGTAAAATTTTTATCTAGTCGTTAAAGAAAAAATTAATTTCTATTTTAGCATTTTCAACACTATCTGAGCCATGAACAGAATTTTTATCAATGGAAATACCATATTTTTTCCTTAATGTTCCTGATTCTGCATTTTTTGGATCAGTCGCTCCCATTAATTTTCTATTATCTGCAACAGCATTTTCTTTTTCAAGAGCCATTACTACTACGGGACCTGATGAAAGATAATCGCATAAATCGTTATAAAATGGTTTGGTTTGGTGTATTTTATAAAATTTTTCCGCATCAGATTTTTCGATTTTAATTTTTTTTTCTTTTAAGATGTTAAATCCATTTTTTTCAAATTCACTTTTAATTTCTTCGGATAAATTTCTCTCTACTGCATCTGGTTTAATTATTGATAATGTTTGTTCCAGATTATTCATAATTTTCTTCTACAAATTTATTTAATAATCTTACACCATAACCTGTAGCACCACTTGGATTTAAAGCACCTCCATATTTCGAAAAAGCCATCCCAGCTATATCAAGATGGGCCCAAGGTGTTTTATTAATTATAAATCTTTGTAAAAATTGTGCTGCTGTTGTTGAGCCAGCACCTCCTACATAATTTATATTTTGCATATCTGCAGTTTTTGAGTCCATAAGCTTGTCATAATTTTTATGTAACGGTAATCTCCATACTTTTTCATCGACCTTTACTCCAGCATCAAAAATCTGTTTTGACAGTTCGTTGTCATTTGAAAAAAGTCCTGCATATTCAGATCCCAAACTAACAATTATAGCTCCTGTTAATGTTGCTAGATCTACCATTAGTTGAGGTTTAAATTTTTTTTCTGTAAAAGTTAAAGCATCTGCTAAAACTAATCTTCCTTCTGCATCAGTATTTAAAACTTCTATAGTCTTGCCGCTGTATGATTTAACTATATCACCTGGCCTTTGTGCATTTCCGCCTGGCATATTTTCGACAAGCCCCACAACTCCAACAGCATTTATTTTTGCTTTTCTTATTGCGAAATTTTTCATCAATCCAACTACTACAGCTGATCCTGCCATATCATATGTCATATCTTCCATAAATTTTGCAGGTTTTAAAGATATGCCTCCTGTATCAAAGCAAACTCCTTTGCCAACAAATCCTAAGGGTTTTGATTTTGATTTAGATCCTTTCCATTCAATAGTTACAAGATAGGATCCTCTTATGCTTCCCTGACCTACTCCTAATAATGCATTTAAACCTAATTTTTTTAATTTTTTCTTATCATAAACTGTAACTTTTAATCCATATTTTTTTAATTTAATTAATCTTTTTGCATATTCGTCTGGATGTAAAATATTTCCAGGTTCTGATACTAGATCTCTAGTAAAAAATGTTCCTTCTTCTAATGCTTTAAACTTTAACTGATTTGTAATTGTTAAATTATTTTTTTTACCAATTACATTTATAAGAATTATTTTTTTTTCCTTTTTTGTTTTATAAATATTAAACTCATAAGATTTCAATTTTAAACCATGCAAAAAATAACCAATAAAATCTTTTTCGGATCTAGAATTTAGGGTATTAGAAATTATTGATAATTTATTTATATTTCTGCTCTTAACATAATTATAAAAGTCAGCTCCAAGATTTTCTATATCAGAACTTTCTAGTTTCTTTTTAACAGATACTAAAATTAATCTTTTTTTAGAGTTTAAATCCAAGCTTAATATTTTCTTCTTTAAATCACTATTTTTTAATATTTCTTTAATATAAGAAAGTTCAACGCTAGAAAGATTTTTTTTTATAGTGTTTGTGTTGAATTTTTCTTCAACAAATAACACTTGATTTTTTGAATTATCATTATTTTTATAGTGAATTTGAACTGTCATAAATTTCTAAATATAAACTTTGGTTGAATAAGGAAAGATAATCCTAGTTTTATATAAGTAAAATGCCATAGTTTGTGTAATGTTCCTTTTTTGTTCTAAAATATGCGCTCTATAAATATATATCCTTTGAGGTGCATGCTATATATGTAAAAACACATGAAATTTCAATGAAAAAATTGATATTTAGAAATATTTACGGAGATATAACTTCATTTTTTTTAATCACCGTCCTTAGTATTACATTAGTTGTTTGGGTAATACAGGCAGTAAATTTTTTAGATTTTGTTTCTGAGGATGGCCATAGTTTCAAAGTATATTTTATGTTTTCTTTGTTAAATTTGCCCAAAGTATTTAGCAGATTAATAATTTTTGTATTTTTTATATCGCTATTTTATATTTTTACTAAGTATGAGAATAATAAAGAAATTTTAATTTTTTGGACAAATGGAATTAAAAAAATAGAATTTATAAATCAATTAATTAAATTTTCTTTTTTATTTTTAATTTTACAATTAGTGTTAAATTTTCTAGTAGTTCCTAAAACACAAGATTTAGCTAGATCATATATTAGGGATTCGAATATTGATTATTTACCATCTCTCATAAAATCTAAACAATTCAATGATACTGCATCTGGTCTTACTATATTTGTAGAAAAAAAAGAAGATAATGGAATACTAAAAAATATTTTTTTAAAAAAATATGATAAAAACAATAATGAATCACAAATAATTTCAGCAAAAAGAGGAATAATTTTAAGAAAAAATAATAAATATTTTTTTTTATTATTCGATGGTAAAATTATTAATTTAAAAGAAAATAACACAAATACTTTTTCTTTTAAAAAGTCTGAAATAAATTTATCTAAGTACTCTACTAAATCAACTACTTTTCCAAAATTACAAGAATTAAATAGTTATGAATTATTACAATGTATAAATTCAATTATTAAATATAAACAATCTTATACAAAAACTAATTATACTTGCGATTTGAATTCTATAAATGAATTTTTAAATGAGGCTTTTAAAAGAATGCTTAGTCCAATATATATATTAATAATTACACTGATAACTAGCTGTTTGATACTTAAACCAAGTGAAGAAACTAATTACAATAAATTTAGATTTGCAATTTTCACCTTAGGGATAATAACAATAATTTTGGCTGAAGTTTCTCCTCAATTAATAAAGTATTCCAATGTAAATAGTTATTTATTTTTAATTTTTCCATTTATATTAAGTTTAGTTTTCTACTTTTTTTTAATTATAAAATTTAAATTTAATTTCAAAAAAAATTATGATCATTAAAACTTATCAACAGTATCTGATAAAATCTCTATTAAAAAATATTTTTTTAATTAGTGGCATTTTTCTTATTTTATCTTTTTTACTTAATATACTAGAAGAAATAAAATTTTTTAAAAATTTGGATCTTGGTATTTCTTATTCTTTTTTGCTTACATTTTTAAATGTTCCTTCAATAGTTTACGAAATTTTTCCATTTATCTTTTTAATTTCAGCTCAAATGTTTTTTGTTAATTTGTTTGAAAAGGAAGAATTGATAGTTCTTAAAAAACATGGTTTAGATAATTTAGTTTTAATTAAAATTTTAATTATAACTTCATTGGTTTGTGGAATTTTAATTGTTTCTTTGTTCTACACATTGTCAGCTCAAATGAAACATTCTTATTTAACTTTTAAAAATAAGTTTACAAATGACAATAAATATCTTGCTGTAGTAAATGAAAATGGACTTTGGATAAAAGATGAAGTTGATAATTCAATAAATATAATTAACGCAGAAATATTCGAAAACGATACTTTAAAAAAAATAATAATAACTCAAATGGATGAAGATTTTAATATAGTTAAAACAATCATTGGCAAAAGTGCTAATATCCAAAAAAACACCTGGAAAATAAAGAATGTAGAGATTCATGAAACAGGAAAGTTAAAAGTAAATCATGACCAAATTTTATTTAAGACAAATTTTAATAAAGAGAAGCTTAATAATATATTTTCAAATTTAACCTCTTTAACTTTTTTTCAATTATTGAGTATGTCCAAAGATTATAATCAACTGGGGTATTCTACTTTAGAAATTAACTCTCACTTACATAAGTTATACTCATTTCCAATTTATTTAATGATAATGTCCTTAGTGGGAGGAATTTTGATGTTAAACATTAAATATAATAAATCGAAAATTACAAATATTACTATTGGTATAATTTTATCAGTTATTATCTATTATTTAAATTATTTTATAAATTTATTGGGAACGAATGAAAAAATACCAACTATTCTTTCAATTTGGTTGCCACATTTAATATTATTTTTATTTTGTTTAACATTTTTGATCAGGATAAATGAAAATTAGATTTTTATTAATTTTCCTAATTTTAAATAATTTTTTTATTTATAATTTTGCTAAATCTGAAATTTTTGAAATAGAGTCACCTAAAATAGATATTTTAGAAAAAGGCAATTTGGTTAAAGCTTATGATGGAGTCAGGGTACTATCTGAAGATGGAACAGAGATTACTGGAAAAGAGGTTCTTTACAATAAAGAGAAATTAATTCTTGAAACAATTGGCAATGTAGTAGTAATCGACAAAAAAAATAACGTCATATTTAAGTCTGACAAAATTACTTATAATAAAAAAAAAGAAATAATTTCATCAGACAAAATAGATAATCAGGCAATCATAACCGATAAAAAAAATAACATCACGATCCAATCTGACAAAATTACTTATAATATAAAAAAAGAAATAATTTCATCAGACAAAATAGATAATCAAGCAATCATAACAGACAATAAAAATAACATCACGATCCAATCTGACAAAATCATTTATGATAAAAAAAAAGAAATAATTTCGTCCTTAGGAGATACATATGCAATTTTACAAGATAGATATGAAATAAACTCATCAGAATTAGTTCATAACAGAAATAATATGGAAATATATTCCTCTAAAAAATCTAAAATAGAAGACAGGTTGGGAAATATTTTTGAATTAGAAAGTTTTAAATTTAATATTAATGAAAAATTATTAAAGGCAAAAAATATTACGCTGTTTGATACAAAAAATAATAAATACAATTTGCAAAATTCTATAGTCGATTTAAATACAAATGAAATTGTTGGAAGTGATATTAGTATTGATTTTGATAATTCTTTATTTGGAAATAAAAAAAATGAACCTCGATTAAAGGGCAGGAGTTTAATTTCAAATGAAAACGAAAGTATTATTTACAAAAGTTCTTTCACTACTTGCAAAAAAAATAAAGACAAATGCCCTCCATGGACCATTCGTGCGGGAGAAATTAAACATAAAAAAGTTGAGAAAGTAATTGAATACAGAAATGCTTGGCTTGAAATATATGATAAACCAGTTGTTTATTTTCCCTATTTTAGACATCCCGATCCTACTGTAGATCGACAATCAGGTTTTCTTGCCCCAAGTTTTATTAATTCAAGTAATTTTGGAACGTCACTTCAAATACCCTACTATAAAGTTATTTCAGAAAACAAAGATCTTACAATTATTCCAAGAATTTTCTTTGATAATAATATAATTCTACAAACTGAGTATAGACAGGCAAATAAAAAATCTAATTTAATAACTGACTTAAGTATTAATAAAAGTGATAGCTCAACAAAAAGTCATTTTTTTTCTAATTTAAAAGGAAGTTTAGATAAAAGTGGTTTTGAAATAAATTTACAAAAAGTATCTAACGATAAATATCTAAAGATAAATAAAATCAAATCTCCATTAATTAATAATTACTCTACTCTTCATTCTTTTCTAAATTTAACAAAATCAAGTGAAGATTATTCATTAGAAGCTTCTTTTGAAGTATATGAAGATTTAAGCAAAAATAGATCTGATAGGTTTGAATATATTTATCCAAATTTTGTTTATAATAAAAATTTAGATTCCTTAAATGAAAATTTAAAATTTACTTCTACCGGATATCAGAAAAAATATAATACAAATATATACGAAGCTTCTATAATTAATGATATAAAATATTTATCCAAACCAATTTTTTCTGTTAATGGATTAAAAAATAATTACACTATTTTATTTAGAAACGTAAATACTGACTCTGAAAATTCCTCTGCTTTTAAAAAAGATAATGACCATAAACTTCTTTCAACTATTTTATTTGAAACAAAATATCCGTTAAAAAAGTCAGATGACAAATATATAAATTACTTAACTCCAATACTTTCTGCAAGGTACAGCCCAAATAAAACAAAGAATATTAAAAATTTAGACAGACGTTTAGAATACAACAATATCTTTTCTTTAGATAGAATTGGTGAAAATGATTTAGTTGAAGGAGGTCTATCTTTGTCTTTAGGTCTTGAGTACTCAAAAAATGATATTGAAAATAATGATTTATTTAATTTAGGTTTGGCCACTGTGTTTAGAAATAAAGAAGACAAGGACTTGCCTACTAAAAGTACTCTTGGACAAAAAACTTCAGATATTGTTGGAAATTTAAAATTTATTCCGTCTAAATTTTTTGATTTTGAGTATGAATTTTCTTTAGATAATAATTTAAACGAAATAAATTATAATTTTGTTAAAACAAATTTAAGTATAAATAATTTTGTAACGTCTTTTGAATTTTTACAAGAAGACAATATGATTGGAGATGAAAGTTATCTGTCAAATAAAACTACTTTTAGTTTTGATGAAAGTAATTCATTATCATTCAAAACAAATAGAAACTTGGATAAAGACATTAGTGAATATTATACTTTAATATATGAATATAAAAATGACTGTCTAACTGCAGCTATTGAATATGATAAACAATATTATACTGACAGTGACTTAAAGCCTGAAAAAAATATATTTTTCTCTATAAAGATAATTCCTTTTGGTAAAATAAATACGCCAAGCATTAATCGATGAAAATTAAATTAAAAATAATTTTTATTTATTTATTATCATTTTTTTATTTTAATCTTATTACTGCGGTCATAGGTGATGAAGTTTATATTGTTTTGAAAATTGAAGATGAAATTGTAACTAATTTAGACGTGATTAAAGAAAAAAACTATTTGATTGCTTTAAATAATAGTTTAAGCCAAATAAATAAAAATCAATTAGAAAAATTAGCAAAAAATTCAATTATCAAAGAAAAAATTAAAAAAAAGGAATTAGTAAAATATTTTGATTTAGAAAAAGCTTCATCAATACTGGAGTCTTTGATTATAGATTTAAGTAAAAAATTAAATCTTCGTAATCAAAAAGAATTAGACAAGTATTTATTAAATTTTAATTTAGATATTGATGAAATTAAAGAAAAACTAAAAATAGAAGCTTTATGGAATCAATTGATTTATGATAGATTTATTGATCAAGTGTCTATAGATGAAAACAAATTAAGAGATAATCTTAAAGCTGAAATAGAATATAGTTCAAATCAATTATATGAATACCATTTAAGTGAAATTTTATTTGAATTAAATGCTAATGAAACTCCAGAACAAAAATATAATTTAATTATCACAAATATAGAAGAATCTGGATTTAAAAATGCTTCAAATTTTTATAGTATTTCAGAATCTTCAAAATTTGGTGGTGAAATTGGGTGGATAAATAAAACGCAATTATCAAAGTCAATAATTAAAGAAATAGAAAAAATTGAAGTAGGTAAACTAACCCGAGCTATACAAGTGGGTAATAATTTTATGATATTAAGGATTAATGATAAAAGAAAAATAAATAAAAAAATTAATTTTGATGAAGAATTAAAAAAATTAATAATTTTTGAAAAAAACAAACAATTGAATCAACTATCATTGATTTATTTCAATAAAATTAAACATAATATATTTATTAGTGAATTATAAACCATTAATTATTGTTTTGGGCGAGCCATATAGTACTTTTTCAGAAATTATATTTAAATTATATAAATCTAAAATAATTAGAAAATTTAAAAGACCAATTATATTAATTGGATCCAAAGCTTTGTTTAAAAAACAAATGTTAAAACTTAATTATTCTTTTAAAATCAAAGACTTTTCATTAAATAATTTTTACAAAATAAAACTTAATAACAAATCTATAAACATTATAAATGTAAATTTTAATTTTAAAAAAATATTCGATAAAATTACTCATAGATCAAACAATTATATTAAAGAATGTTTTGATATAGCTTTAAATTTATTAAAAACAAAATATGCTTATGCACTAATAAATGGGCCTATTTCAAAAAAACATTTTTTAAAAAAAAAACAATTGGGTATTACGGAATATTTGTCATTAAAAACTAAAGCGAAAAATAATGGAACAATGTTAATTTATAATCCAAATTTTTCCGTGTGCCCTATTACCACTCATTTGCCCATAAATTCTGTAAGCAAAAGTTTAAATTCAAAAAAAATAATTAACAGTGTCTTAGAAATTCACAAATTCTATATAAATCATTTAAATAAAAAACCTTTAATTGCGGTGCTATGTCTAAACCCACATTGCGAAAGCATAAATAAAATTAGTGAAGAAAATAAAATTATAATTCCTGCAATAAAAAAACTGATAAAAAAAAGAATCTTTGTTAAAGGTCCATTTTCAGCTGATACTTTTTTTGCAACAAAAAATTTAAAAAAATTTGACGTAGCAATTGGTATGTATCATGATCAAGTTCTAACACCCATAAAAACCCTATATAAATTCAATGCAATCAATCTAACTCTAGGACTTCCATTTATCAGGGTTTCACCAGATCATGGAACAAATAATGAAATGATTGGTCAAAATAAATCTGATTCTAGTTCACTTATTTGTGCAATTAATTTTTTTAATAAATTAAATGAAAATTAAACCTAAAAAAAGTTTAGGACAAAATTTTCTTATTGATAAAAATATAATAAAATTAATCATAAATTTGGGAGAAATAGTTGAAGATAATATTCTGGTTGAGGTGGGCCCTGGTACCGGCAACCTTACTGAACAAATATTATTAAAAAATCCAAAAAAACTAATTCTTATTGAGAAAGATAAAAATCTAGCAAAACTTCTTATGGAAAAATTTAATAACAAAATTATGCTAATTAATGATGACATATTAAATGTTGAAGAGAATGAATTATCGGATAAAAAAATGATTATATTTGGAAATTTACCTTATAATATTTCAACTCAAATTCTTGCTAAATGGATAAAACATAAAAATTTAAATTCTATATGTAAAAAATTTATTTTAATGTTCCAAAAGGAGGTTGCGGATAGAATCTTGGCTAACACAAATCAAAAAAATTATGGTAGGCTTTCAATATTATCTTCATGGAGATTGAATATAAAAAAAATTAAAGAAATATCTCCAAAATCTTTTTTTCCATCGCCTAAAGTAAAAAGTACTATTTTGCTTATGGAACCAAAAACAAATTTTTTTGAAATTAAAAATCCAAAAAACTTGGAGTATATAACTAGTGTTTTTTTTAACCAAAGAAGAAAAATGATTAAGAAGCCTTTAAGTATCCTATTTAAAAATAAAGATGATATTTCTAAAAAATTAAAATTAAATCTTAATTTAAGACCTCAAAATCTCTCCCCATTAGTTTATTTTAAATTATGTAAAGAATATGAAAATTTATTGAGTTAATTTTTTTATATGATTTTCTATAAATTGTTGATCATAATTAATTATAGTTTGATTTAATTTAGCTTTAATTATTTCAACAATTTGATTGTAACAAGTTTCTAGGTCATTATTGATTGCCACAAAATCGTATTTTTTCCAATGCAAAAGATCTTTATCAAATTGTTTCATTCTTTCCTCAACAATTAATTTATCTTTCATGTCTCTGTTTGACAGACGATCAAACAAAACCTTTCTGCTTGGCGGTAAGATAAAAAAAGTTATCAATTTATAATTAGGTTTTTTTTGCTTAATTTGTTCTGTGCCCTGCCAGTCAATATCAAATATTACATTTTTTCCTTTTTTTAAATTATCGAATACAAATTGTTTAGATGATCCATAAAAGTTTTTGAATACTTCAGCATGTTCTAATAATTCATTATTATCTATTAATTTTTTAAACTCTTCTTTGTTAATAAAAAAATAATCTCTTCCATGAACCTCATTTGTTCTGGGTGTTCTGGTTGTATGTGAAATAGATATGACGTAATTATTTAAAGAAGAAATCTTTTTAACCAGTGTAGTTTTTCCTGCGCCGGATGGAGAAGATAGAATAATTATTATTCCATCTTTTGTAGACATTTGTTTAGAGTTATTTGTTTGATTTGTTCTCTATAAATTTGATTGCATCACCAACTGTTAATATCTTTTCTGCTTCACTATCAGAAATTTCTGAACCAAATTCTTCTTCAAATGCCATTACCAGTTCGACTGTATCCAAGCTATCAGCTCCTAAATCATCTATGAAACTAGATTCTTCAGTAACCTTTGATTCATCTATACCTAAGTGATCTGCAACTATATTTTTAACTTTGGTTGAAACTTCATCAGACATAATCTTCCTTTGCGTTTTATCCGTTAATAATTTATTAAATGGTTTTGTCAAGCCATATACATACCCCCATTAACATGGATTGTTTCACCTGTGATATATGAAGCTGAATCTGATGATAAAAATGCAGCTGTATTAGCAACATCTTCTCCAGTACCTAATTTTGACATAGGTATTCTAGATGTTAAAACCGCCTTTATGCTTTCTACAATTTTATCAGTCATATTAGATTGAATAAAGCCTGGTGATACACAATTGAGAGTAATATTTTTTTTGGCATATTCAATGGCTAAAGACTTTGTCATTCCAATAATTCCAGCTTTTGAAGCGGCATAGTTTGCTTGTCCAAGATTTCCTGTGTGCCCAACTATTGAAGTTATATTTACAATTCTTCCATATTTATTTTTTAACATTTTTTTAATTGCATATTTGCATAACAAAAATGTTGATCCTAAATTAACATCAATCACTTTTTGCCATTCTTCTTCTTTCATGCGTAATGAAAGATTGTCCATATTTATTCCAGCATTATTAACTAAAACATCTAAACCAACTAGTTGTGATGAAACATTTTCAATAAATTCCTCTATTTTAGAATGCTCAGAAATATCAAATCTTAAAATATTTATACTCGGAAAATTTTTTTTTAGTAAGTCTAATTTTTCATTTTTAGTACCTGTTGCTAATACATTTCCCTGCAAGGCAACAAATTTTTTTACTAATGATTGTCCTATACCGCCTGTTGCTCCAGTAATTAAAATTTTTTTATTTTTAAAATCAATCATTCAAATTTATATTTTTTAAATCTTCTATTTCATTCACAGATATTAAGTTAACGCTTTTGTCAATTCTTTTAATTAAGCCAGATAATACTTTTCCTGGACCAATTTCAATAAATTTTCTAACTTCTTTATTTATCATATAAACAATACTTTCTCTCCATCTAACTGGGCTTTCAATCTGTTCAATCAATAAATCTTTTATTTGATTTGAATTATTTGTTTCTTTGCCTGTTACATTTGAAATAATTATATTATTTGGATTTTTAAATTCTGTATTTGAAATTTCTTTTCTCATAATTTCGGTTGCTGAACTCATTAATTTACAATGAAATGGGGCGCTGACAGGTAGCTTAATATTTTTAATAGATTTCTTTTTCAAATCCTCTACTAATAAATCTAAATCTTTATTTCTACCACTCAACACTACTTGACCATTGGAATTGTCATTAGCTATAAAGCATTCATATTTTTTTTCATTCTCTTGTAATAAATCAGAAATATTTTTTATTTCTGTACCAAACACTACTAACATCCCTCCCTCACCTTTCGGTACAGCTGATTGCATTGCATTTCCTCGAATTTTTAAAAGCCTAATTGTCTGGTCAAAATCTAATGATCCACTAGCTGTTAAAGCTGTATATTCACCTAAAGAATGCCCAGCAAAATACTTTGCTTTTCTCAAATCTAATTCTGTCTCTCGTTTTATCATTTCAAATATTGAATAACTAACTAGAAATATTGCAGGTTGAGTATTTTCGGTTTGATCCAATTCGTCCTTTGGACCTTCTAAAATTATCTTGCTTAAAGGAAAACCCAAAATTTCATCTGCTTTATCAAATAATTCTTTTATAAATCTATATTTGTTATATAAATTTTTAGCCATTCCTACTGACTGGGATCCCTGACCAGGAAATATAACTGAAAACATAGAAAACCTTATTAAACTTAGTGTTTTTTGTGTTGTATTTAATTTTTTATAATAGTATATCCTTTTTTTTTAAAAGAATAAATTATGAACTTATATGAACACACAATAGTAGCAAAACAGGATAGAAGTCCAAACCAATTAAAACAAATTCAAGAAAAATACATTAAATTAGTTGAAAAATTTGATGGAAATATAGTTAAAACTGAAAATTGGGGACTGTTAAATTTATCTTATTTAATTAAAAAAAATAAAAAAGGAAACTATATTCATTTTAAAATTGAAGGAAATGGAAAAACTATTTCTGAATTAGAAAAAAATGAAAAAATAGACACTAATCTTCTTAGATATTTAACAGTCAAAGTAAAAAAATTTGATTTAAATACTAATTATTTTGGCAAAAAAGAAGAGGAAAAAGAAAAAAAATACACTAATTAAATTTATGAAAAAAAGAAATAATAAAAGGTCAAGTCAAAGCAACTTTTCTAAATTAAGCATATTCCAACCACATAAATACAAATTTAAAAAGAAGTGTCCTTTATCCGGTAAAGGAGCAACAATAATTGATTATAAAAATATTAAACTTTTAAAGAAATATTTAACTGAAAATGGAAAGATTATGCCATCAAGAATAACTTCTGTTAGTCAGAAAAAACAACGGGAACTCTCATTGTCAATAAAAAGAGCTAGAAACTTAGCATTAATTTAAATGAAAGTAATATTATTAGAAAATGTTAGAAAAGTGGGATCAATAGGTGACATTATTGATGTAAAAAGAGGGTTTGCAAGAAATTATTTAATTTCAAAAAAGAAAGCTCTATTTGCTTCAAAAGAGAATATAAAAGAAGTTAATAAGATTGAGCGAGAGCTATCAAAAAAAGATCAAGAAAAGAAAAAAGGAGCTAAAATTACTCAAGAAAAACTTCAAAATAAAGAATTTGAAGTGAAAAAACTTAGTACCGAAAATAAAGAACTTTATGGTTCAGTAAAACCAACAGAAATTGCAAAAATTTTAGCTGAGAAAGAAAAAATTGAAATTAATCCATCAATGATACAACCTGTTAAAGAAATAAAATCTCTGGGAACATTTAAAGTAATATTAAACTTACACTCTGAAATTCAATCAGTAATATTTATCAAGGTAATTTCCGAAGAAACTACAAAATAATTTATACATTATTTTCCCCAGCCTTTTTTTAATCTTGAGGTAAAACCATTTATTATTTATTTTAAATCATGGTTAAAGCATTTAATATAGTTCAAAATGATCTAAAAGAACTTCCAAACAATATAGAATCGGAGCAGTCTGTAATTGGTTCAATTTTATCAAACAATGAAATTTTTGATGAAATTAATTTGTTGATTAATAGTAAAAATTTTTATGATCCTATGCATCAAAAAATTTTTATGGCTATAGAAAAGTTAATATATAGTGGTATGTTAGCTAATCCAATTACTTTAAAAAACTATTTTGAAAACGAAAAAGATGAATTAAATATTCCAAATTATTTAGTTAAAATTACTAAATTTTCTACATCTTCTCGTCAAGCTATTGAGTACTCAAAATTAATATATGATTTGTATGTTAAAAGAGAACTTATAAAAATTTCTGAAAATATAATTGATGCAGCAAAATTAAATGATTTGGATAATGATGGTAAATCAATAATTGAAAATTTTGAAAAATCACTTTTTGATCTTGCTGAAAAAGGTTCTTTTAGTTCGTCTTTAGTTAAATTCGATGAAGCAATGAAGATGACAATAGAAATGGCTTCTACCGCATACAAAAATGAAGAAGGTATAGTTGGAGTCCCCACTGGATTAACTGATCTTGATGATAGATTGGGAGGTTTGCACAAATCAGATTTACTTATAATTGCGGGAAGACCATCAATGGGTAAAACAGCTTTAGCAACAAATATAGCTTTTAATGCTGCTAAAAAAATTCAAAATGATGGAAGAAAATCTACAATAGCTTTTTTTTCACTTGAAATGTCATCAGAGCAACTTTCAACAAGAATTCTTGCTGAACAATCCATGATTAAATCTAATGATATTAGACGTGGAAAAATTTCCGAAGAACAATTTGATAAATTTATTGAAACTTCAAAAAATATTTCCGAGTTGCCTCTTTATGTTGATGAAACACCTGCAATAAGTATTGCCGCATTAAGTAATAGAGCTAGAAGAATAAAAAGATTATATGGACTGGATATGCTTGTTGTTGATTATATACAGTTGATGAGAGCATCAAATTTTAGAGAAGGGAGAGTCCAAGAAATTTCAGAAATTACACAAGGACTTAAAGCTTTAGCAAAGGAACTATCTGTGCCCGTATTAGCTCTTTCTCAACTATCTAGAGCAGTTGAACAAAGAGACGATAAAAAACCTCAGCTCTCAGATTTAAGAGAATCGGGGTCTATTGAGCAAGATGCTGACGTTGTAATGTTTGTTTATAGAGAAGCATATTATCTTCAAGGAAAGGAACCTAGACCAGCTACTGTAGAGCACGCTGAATGGCAGGCAAAAATGAATGATATCTCTCATCTAGCTGAAATAATTATTGGTAAACAAAGACATGGACCTACAGGTAATGTAATGCTTGAATTTGAAGCTATGTTTACTAAATTTAAAGATCTTCAAAATAACTAATTTAAAATATATAAGTTAGTATTGAATGTTTTCACAGTTTTATCAAAAAAATATAATTTACAGACCAAAACTTACTATTTTAGTATTGTTTTTATTATTAGTTAGTTTTGGCTATTATTCAAAGGATTTCAAACTTGACGCTTCATCAGATACACTTTTATTAGAAAATGATCCGGATTTAAAATATTTAAGAGAAGTTACTAATAGATATGGTTCTAAAGAATTCTTGATATTAACTTATACGCCCGAGGAAGCCATGATCTCGGAAAAATCTCTTAATAATTTACTAAGTTTAAAATACAAAATTCAAAGTCTTGATTGGGTTTATAGTGTTATTACATTATTAGATGTTCCACTTTTGAATAACTCCGACACTCCGCTCGCAGAAAGTCTCCAAAATTTTACAACTCTTAAAAGTGAAAACGTAGATATAGAAAGAGGTTTTGAGGAAATATTAAGCAGTCCTGTTTTTAAAAATTTTGTAATAAGTGAAGATGGCAAAACAACTGGAATAATAGTTAATATAAAAGAAGATGTAAATTTAAAAAACTTAGATGATAAAAGTAAAGAAGAAATAGAAAAGTATAAAGATCTTCGTAAGAAAAAAAATCATAAAAATATTGTTGAGATAAGAGAAATAATTAAATCTTATAAAGATATAGGGAAAATTTATCTAGGAGGAATTCCAATGATTGCCGATGATATGATGTCTTTTATAAAAAATGACATTATTGTTTTCGGAATAGGCGCTTTGCTATTTATAATTGTTACTCTTTGGTTCATATTTAAAAAATTAATTTGGATCATTGTACCTTTAAGTAGTTGTTTTTTTTCAGTATTAATTATGACTGGCTTGCTTGGTTTAATTGGGTGGAAAGTAACGGTCATATCTTCAAACTTTATTGCATTAATGTTGATCTTAACAATGGCTATGAATATTCATATGAGCACTCGTTTTCTTCAATTAAAAAAAAATAATCCCAATCTTAAAAATTCTGAAATTATATTCATGACAACTGGAAAAATGTTTTGGCCAATAATTTATACTGCTTTAACTACTATTTGTGCATTTTTATCTTTAATCTTTAGTGAAATAAAACCAGTAATAGACTTTGGTTTGATGATGTCTTTAGGTTTAATAACATCCTTCTTAATAACATTCACATTATTGCCAACTCTAATAAATTTATTATCGACTGAAAAAATTAATATTGAAGGAGAAAGTAAATCCAAAATAACAGAATTTTTAGGAGAAGTTTCAATAAATAGTAAACCAACAATTTTTTTAATCACCCTAGTAGTTATAATCTCTAGCATCGTAGGTATTAGTCGACTAGAAGTTGAAAATAGTTTTATTAACTACTTTAATAAAAACACCGAAATATACAAAGGTATGAAATTGATTGATGAAAAATTGGGTGGCACAACTCCTCTTGATATAATTATAAAATTTCCAACTTTTGAAAAAGATAAATTAACAATAGCCGATAACGAATTTGAAGATTGGAGTGACGAAGAAAACCAAGATAACAAAAAATACTGGTTTACTAAGAATAAAATAAATAAAATAGAAAAAGTTCATAGCTATTTAGAAAGCAATCCTTTTGTGGGTAAAGTTTTGTCTTTTTCATCAATCTTAAAGGTAGCAAAACAATTAAATAATAACAAACCTCTTGAAACTTTAGAAATGGGAATTTTTTATTCTAAAATACCAGATACAATAAAAAAAGAAGTTATAGATCCTTACATTTCAATTGAAGATAACGAAGCTAGAATAAGTCTTAGAATCAAAGATTCAGAAAAAAATCTAAGAAGAAATGATTTAATAAAAAAAATTGAATATGATTTAAAAAATCAAATAGGACTTAAAAGTAATGAATTTAAATTAGCTGGAGTTTTAATATTATTTAATAATCTCTTACAAAGTTTATTTAAGTCACAAATTCTTACATTAGGTTTTGTTATGTCGGGCATATTTGCAATGTTTTTAATATTATTCAGAAATATAAAACTTTCTTTAATAGGAGTCGTTCCAAATTTCTTAGCTGCATTTTTTATATTAGGGATAATTGGATTGCTTGAAATTCCTCTAGATATGATGACTATAACTATTGCAGCAATTACAATTGGTATAGCTGTAGATAACAGTATTCACTACATATATAGATTTAAAGAAGAGTTTTTTCAAAACAATAATTATGAAAAAACAATAAAATTATGTCATTCTACAGTTGGTATAGCTATACTTAATACCTCAATAACAATCGTTTTTGGATTTTCTATTTTAGTCTTATCAAACTTTATACCAACTATTTATTTTGGAATATTTACTGGTTTGGCTATGTTGTTGGCAATGATTTCTGTTTTAACTCTCCTTCCTTCGTTAATTTTATTAACTAAACCATTTGGAAATAAATAATTAATGTTAGAAACATTAAAAGATTTCTTTGATTATATTTCAAGTTTTGATCTGCTTTATTTAATAATAACTATACTCTCGTTAATTAAATGTTCTAGAAAAGGATTTGTTTTAAGTATATTGGCAGCATCAAAATGGTTATTAGCCTATGTAATTACCCTTATTCTTTTTCCAAGAGTTAAGCCTTATGTAAAAGATATTATTGAGAATGAATATGTATTAGATATTACTTTGGGCATTGCTCTATTCGTAGTAGTTATTTTTATAATTTTAATGATTAATAAAGGAATAGGAAAAGTCGTAAGTTATTCAGGATTTGGAAAATTGGATACAATCTTTGGATTCTTTTTTGGATTTTTAAGGGGATATATTATTAGCGTATGTATTTTTGCAACCGTAAATATATTCTATAATCATAGTAAATGGCCGATAAAACTTAATGATTCCTTAACCTTTCCATATGTTAAAAAAGGTAGTAACTATTTAATCAAAGAATTTCCTGACAAAAAACAATATGAGGATGCAAAAGATAAAGTACAAGAATTATAATCCGAAAATAAAAGAAGAATGTGGAGTATTTGGAATAAGCAATACTCCTGACTCTGCGACTTTAACAGCGCTAGGACTGCATGCTCTTCAACATAGAGGACAAGAGGGTTGTGGAATAGTTTCCTTTGATGGTCAACAATACCATTCAGAAAAAAGGTTTGGTTTAGTAGGAGATAATTTCAATAAAGAAAAAGTATTAAAAAAACTACCTGGAAAATATGCAGTCGGACATAACAGATATAGTACAACAGGTGGAACAGCTTTAAGAAATATTCAGCCTTTTTTTGCTGATACTAACGCGGGTGGAATCGGAGTTGCTCATAATGGCAACTTAACTAACGCAATTACTCTGAGAAATAGGCTGGTTCAGGAAGGTGCAATATTTTATACTACTTCTGACACTGAGACTATTGTTCAACTAATTGCAAAATCCAAGAGAGAGAGAAAAATAGATAAGGTCATTGATGCAATTTTTCAAATACAAGGTGGATATGCTTTAGTTATGCTTACACAAAACACTTTGATAGGTGTTAGAGATCCTTTCGGTATTAGACCATTAGTGATTGGAAAATTAAAAAATTCTTATGTGTTTGCATCAGAAACATGTGCGTTAGATATAATTGGAGCAAAATTTATTCGTGAAGTTGAAAATGGTGAAATTGCGTATGTAGAAAATGATGAACTAAAAAGCTTAAAACCTTTTCCTCCAAAAAAAATTAGACCTTGTGTATTTGAATATATTTATTTTTCAAGACCCGATAGTTTGCTAAATGGCAAAACGGCTTATGAGTATAGAAAAAAATTTGGAATGGAACTTGCTAAAGAAGAAAAAATTAAAGCTGATCTTATAGTTCCTGTGCCAGATTCAGGAAATGCTGCTGCTTTAGGATATAGTCAAGAAACAGGTATAAGTTTTGATTTAGGTTTAATTAGAAACCATTATGTTGGAAGAACCTTTATTGAGCCTACTCAAAAAATAAGAAGTTTGGGAGTTAAATTAAAATTAAATGTTAACAAATCATCAATTAAAGATAAAAAAATTATTCTAGTTGATGATTCGCTGGTTAGAGGAACCACAGCACATAAAATCGTAAAAATGTTATATGATGCGGGAGCAAAAGAAGTACACCTTAGAATTGCTAGTCCAGAAATAAAATATCCTGATTTTTATGGAATTGATATGCCAACTAAAAAAGAACTTTTGGCTGCTAACAAATCTGTAAGTGAAATTTGTGAATTTGTAAGAGCTAAATCTTTAAAATTCTTATCTATTGATGGATTATATAAAGCTATGGGATTTGAAAATAGAAACATTACATATCCTCAATTAACTGACCATTATTTTACTGGTGAGTATCCTGTAAAAATTATCGATGAACTTGGAGATCGTAAAGTAACTCAACTTTCTTTGCTAAGCACAAGGTCAAATAACTAAAAATGGCAACTGTAAGTTTTACAGAAATGGAGAAAGGCAACAAGGAGGATTATCTTTTGTTAAATAAACATGAAAAAAAATTTATTGAGGGTACCGCCGATCGTGTAATAAAATTTATGAGTGGATTAACTAAAACTTTAGAGGGCTACAAAATAAATAGATTGGAACACTCATTGCAAACAGCTACTAGAGCTTTAAATGACAAAGCAGATGATGAAATGATTGTTGCTGCTTTGCTACATGATATGGGTGATGAACTTGCTCCATTAAATCATTCGGCTTACTCTGCCTCAGTACTCAAGCCCTATGTCAATGAAAAAACACATTGGATAGTTGAAAAACATGGTGAATTTCAAATGTATTATTATGCGCATCACCTAGGTGGAAATAAAAATGAAAGAGATAAATACAGAGGACACAAATACTATAAAGATACTGTAGATTTTTGCGAAAACTGGGACCAAAAATCTTTTGATCCAAACTACAAATCTTTAACTCTCAAAAACTTTGAAACTTATGTTAAAAAAATATTTAGCAGAACGCCATATACGCAGTAAAATTTTCCATTAATAACGTGATCTAAAAAATATTTTTAATTTGGAGATCTGGTGTCCGTCAGTTTAGAAGATTTTGAAGATATAAAAAATGATTTAGATCAAGCACTAATTGAGATATAAAAGAAATTCATTGGAATAAAATATGACTTATATTGTTAATGACAACTGTATCAAATGTAAATTAATGGATTGCATGGAAGTATGTCCGGTAGATTGTTTTTACGAAGGTGAAAATATGCTTGCGATTAAACCTGACGAATGTATAGATTGTGGAGTTTGTGAACCGGAGTGTCCCGTAGATGCAATCAAGGCTGATAGCGAAGAGGGAGCAAGTGATTGGGTCGAGCATAATACAAAATACAGCGATCTATGGCCAAATATTACTAAAAAGAGAGAAGAGGATGTACCTCAAGATCAAGAAAAATGGCGAGGAGTCAAAGATAAGTTCAAATATTTTAGTGAAAAACCAGGAAAAGGAGATTAAAAATCAATTTTTAACATGGTAAACCACACCTTTTCCAACCAACATTTTCTTGATTACCTTCAAACCCATCGGAAACATTAATACAATTATAGTTTTCTTTTTTTAAAAGTTC
>LUMJ01000022.1_pt3 | contig 58227 bp, 98 predicted proteins | sample 729631 | NCBI WGS metagenome assembly LUMJ01 (sample SAMN03860266, study PRJNA289734) | marine metagenome | biome: seawater column; feature: ocean; material: water; isolation source: Red Sea water column Station 22 - depth 500m | place: Saudi Arabia: Red Sea | collected 2011-10-15 | depth 500 m
TATATAGTTCAGGTTCATATGATACATAACGCCTACTCACTTCATTCCAACTTAACCCTACTTGATGTTTAACTAATTGTCTTGCAACAAATACTGGTGCTCTAATTCTAAATGATATTGAGGCGTGAGCAAATGGTGACCAATGTCCGTGTTTTGCTAAAAAGGAAATTAGTTTTGCATCCTTATCTTCAAATTGTTCTTTAATCTTTGCATAGGATACTCTAGCAGCATTTACAACTGATAAATCACTACCCATTTTATCTATCATTTCAACTTTTATCATAATAATAGCTTACTTGTTTTTGGCAGAAAATTTAACTTCTCTGCTTCTAATTTTATCTTTTCTTTTAATGATTTGTTAACTAGATTGCCTACAGTACCTGTGTCTATGTCATTGTTCTCACAATATAAACACACGGCGTCTATGTAAGGAATCTTTTTAGACTTTACAATATCTTCAATCTTTAATGCAAATTGTTTACTTGTTATCATATATTATATTATATCATAATAAGGAGAAATGTCAATGTCCCGGTTCTGTTGCCAAGTCGGGACCACACTCCGTCTGCAATTAAGCAGCCATACGATAACCGAAGTTGTCGTTTAAAAATGGCCTTTAAAGTAGCACCCTACTATTTTACTCCAGTTAGGTTTAGTAGCAGTCGAATCTAACTCACCCCCTTACAGCACATCTAAATGTGTTCTAAATTGGTGGAGGTGGTGGGAATCGCACCCACGTCCTCACTAGTTATTGACTAACCTTCACCGTAAAATTCATAAAACTTATTTGTCTTTTAAAAAGTTTTCTTCTAAATCGTGTCGGATAATATGTTTTCTTAAAGCTCTTACCAATCGCTCAACATTGTCTATAATATCAATCAAAGTTTTACTAGTTATATAATTTTGCTGTTCTTTCAGCTTATCATATTCCCTTAAAGGGATTGTAACCGTTCTTTGCAAAGATGTTTCATTTTCATATGTTTTAGCATTAGCTTCATCTTGTTCTTCCCAATGACCATTACTCATTATTTTATTTCCTCTTGTGGTATTTCATATGTATTAAATGATAAAAATAATATACATTTTTCAATTTGTTGTGGTGTTTCAATTGTTACCAATAACTGATCCTTATTTCTATATATCATTGTCATAAAAACTGGTTCGCCATTTGGATCAGCCCCAACTCTTCCTAAACTTGCTGAAAAGGCTTTAAAACCTCTTTTCTTTAATATGCTGTTAACTAATTCTATCGGTCCACAGGCAGCAGGAAATCTACTCTCATACATCCCATAGTTATATGGGTTTAAAGGTAATTCAGGCTGTTCTTGGGTATTGGCAGATTGTAAAAACAAACTGCTCACGATAACTACGCCAAATATAACCTTCAGAATTTTTGAAAACATTACACATATATTTATTCAACTTCCGCTAATTTTTCTTTATGTTTATTAAAAAAATCTGTTGCGTGTTTATAGAATAGCTCTTGGTGCTCTTTTATTTTTGCCTGTTCGTGTATCCACTCTTGGACATAACCATCTTCGCAAGAAGCTAAAACAATTGTCTGTTCTATCTTCTTATCTGGATAAATTTCTTCAAACATTTTTGCATAAGCAGCTGTCTGTAAGAAATTACCATAATTGTATTCTCTATCTCTTTGTTTGGTAGACGATTTAAAGTCCAGTACAGATAGTTTGCCTTTATATTCAGCAACACAATCTACTTGTCCAGCAACACCTATTTCTTTTGAATACAAAAAATCTTCAACACAATGAATATTATCTATTCTTGCTAAGTAAGGTTTAATCAATCTGAATAATCCTAATGGTGATACCTTGGTAATGCCAATAGATTTATCGTCCTGATTTCTTAAATGATTCTCTATTAATGTGTGTAAAGTTTTGCCACGATTCATAGCTGACCGAGAAATATAGTTAGCCATTTCTTCGCCAACACTATCTCTCCATTCTTGTATTTTTGCTTGCCTTTCAGGTATACTTCCTAAAATAGATGTAACCGAAGGCATATTAACACCATCAATAGTATAATATCTTATACCATCGTGGTTCTTGCCTTTTACACCTAAACCTTTAGGCAATACTGATTCGTCAAGTTTTACATAATTAAATGCCATAATTTATTCTCCTCATTATCTTATCAGTATAACATAATTATATGTTATTGTCAACGGTCTATGTGCCCTTCATAGCATATTGATCCATTATATCACTAGGACTAGGTTCCCAATCTGCTGTATGTGCCTTTTCATATACGGTTTTACCCCTAACATCCCTAAATGCTCTTAAATATTCTTTTCTATTACCTTTATTCTTATATGAACAATGGACCCATCCACTATTCGGTTCATCTGGATTATGATATTCCAATATCAATTGGTCAAAATCCAAATGTTTATAAATGTAATCTGCCAATTGTTTATTTGCCACTCCAGTTATTTCAAAATCAGCCGCTTCCCCTTTGGCGTGCTGGGAATTAATACTTGATCCTATTGCAACACACAACTCTTCCGAGCGATACCCGCTAGACACAGAAACCACTTGTTTAAAGTGGTCTCTAACTGGTTGCAAAATAAATTCGCATAATATTTGTAATTTGTCTATCTGATCCTCATTGGGATTATTCATAATCCCTTTACGGTCAGCCGTCTGACTTCTGGTCAGCTCTTTTAGACTAAAATTCTTACTTAGCTTCATTTATTTTATCCTTGGTTGCTAATTTTTGTTTTTTTAATTCTCTCAACTGAATCCAACTTATAGAACTTCTATCAATTTTTCGCTGTTCAGTTAGTTCTTTAGTTTTCGTGTTCATACGCTTATGGTCTTTAATCAGCTTCTTGCGAAGATTCATAAATTACCCCCTTGTTAGTTTTAACACCTTTTCTATTTGACTTCTTATAATTGGTCCACGATTTGGCCAATGTATGTATGGTTCATCCGATTTTGATAGATTATATAAGAATGGTAGGACTATCTTCTCTATTTCTTTAAATCTACTCTTAACATCAGCACTTGCAATTTCTTTATTTACTGAATCTTTTTCAGCTACAATTTGCATTACTTCGTTCATCATAGATTTAATTGTTGACACATCGGATTTAACTTTTGATAGTTCTAAATTTGTTCCTTCAAATTTAGAATCTAATGCTTGTTTATCTACACCTGGTTTTTGTTCAACAGGTTTAGATGATACTGGTGTGAATCCATAATCTACATTCATATCAAATTCACGCATAAAATCTGGTATACCTTTTTCGGCCATATTAATTAGCCTCCTTATCATTTACTGGTGGTTTATTTTTTGGTATTATTCTATAAGTTGTTTTACTTATATATTCTTGTTCCCAACCAAAAGCCATTTGAATGGTATTTGATTTTTTGGTTGCTACTAAAACAGGTTTCACTACATATTCATTTGTAGGATTAACCACATAAGTATATGTTGGTTTAACCACATAATTGTAGGCGTGTGTTTTAATATCTTTTTTAGTGGCTACTATAGTAACCAAATTTGTTGCATTATAAGCTTTCACATATACATTGTTATTTACTGCAACACTTGATCCGCTCATTAACATAGCAAATTCCGAACACGCCGGTAATACTAATAATAAACTTAATAATAAAATTCTTCTCATAATGTTTTTCATAGTACCTCCTTAATTAAAGGGCAGGTCATCACATAATTGGAGGTTACGGTATAGAACCTGCCCCCATTGTCGGTAGTGTAGGAGTGGATTGACTTACTTTGCGCCGGTTTACGACCATTGGGTTTCAGTTGCTCACTCACACTACTAACATTATTATTTATTTTTGCCATACTCTCTACTTTGCAAATTTCTTTGCCTTTTCTTTCTGTATTTTTCTATGTTTTTGTATAACATTATCAGTTCTTACTTCTTTAATACTTCTTTTGCTGTGTTCTTTTGCTAAAGCACTTTTTGGATGTGCTTCTGCAATTCTACTTAAATTTTCTTTCCATCCTTGGTCTTGTCTATAACTCATTCCAGATACACCGGCAACAATATTTACTTTGGATATAGTCTGTTGGATATTTGAATTTTCTTTTAAAAATCTTTCCCTTTTATCCATTGACATAAACATTTCAAATTCCTCACCACTCTTGGTGTTCTTAAATGAATATAACGGCATTTCTATTCACCTGATTTAATTCTTTTTAATGATACCAGTTTGCCTTTTACATTAGACAATTCACCTAGTTTTTTTTCAACCGTTCCAACATAATTTATATGGTCTGGAACCGCTTGAGTAGGACTAGTTAAAAAAGTGTTTATATCTGCTTCTAAAGCAGCAACTTCACCTTCTAGTTTCTTTATTAATGCTTCTCTTATCATAGTTATCTATTTATCTCCTCATTTTTTAACCCTTTATTATACCACTCTGGTGTTTTAGCAGGGTTTTTCCAAGTGGCAAAACTTCTTTTTTCCTTTATGTAATATTTTCTATACGACTCAACTGCATTACCAGGAATTTTACATTCATCTGGCATACAAGTTGGTGGTTCTGTACCTATTTTATTTACAGGTGCTTTCATTGGAGGGTTGTGTAATAAATCCTTCAATTTAGCAAATGATAAATGGTCTCTATCTTTTTTATATCTTAATCTATATTCTTCATTTAAAGCACAAAAATACAAATACAACCATCTGTAATTATAAGCACTTTCACGCACCCATTTTGCTGATGGATGATTTATATGTGTTGCCTTGTACATTGTTTTTTCTTCTAATAAAGAGTTCATCTGTAAATCTCTACCATCTAAAACTCTATGTGCTGTTGACAACAATTGAGCAGTTTCTAATATCATTTTGACAATATGTTTATCACAAGCATATTGAGCTGCAATTTCAGGGTTTTGGTCTAAATAAAAAATATTCATAATATACTATCCATTATAACACATTGACGATTAAAAGTCAATATTAAAGTTCCTCTTTTACTTTCTTCTCATTCCAATCAACTATTTGATTTAATTTTAGTCTAATTTCATCTGGATCCAATTCGGATAATTCCTTAGCACCCAATTTTTCAACAAATGTTTTATAATCTTTTTCTCTTAATTTTAATCTTTTAAGTCTTATATTTTGTCTTTCAATTTTATCAGCTAATCTTTCTTCTTTATTTTCCTTTGTTAATGCTTTGTGCATTGACCTTTGTTTAAAAGATATATTAGCAGCAATTAATAACAATACTGCCAATGGGTCAAATACAAAGATTAAAACAATAATAATAATTCTAACTGCCTTATCAAAATATTCTACTGCTTTATCTCCATAAATTAATTCTGCAATATATTTTAAAGGACCTACATCTGCCTCTACTTTTAATTGTTCAAGTTCTATATTACTTTTTTCTAAAGTTAAAGCAGCAATAGTCTCCATTGCAACTCTAATTTCAGTATTTAAAAATTCTCGTTCTTCTTTTTGTTTTCTTCGTTCTTTTAATCCTCTACTAACATTTTCTCTCTTAATATAAACATCCATTACCTCGTCTAATTGATTTAATACTTTTTCATTTCGAGTTATAATAATTTCTTGTTGTACAATCTGTTTATCTATTAAAGAAGCTTGAACCAAATAATTGGTTGTTGGTCTAACTTGGTCTAGGTGTGCTTTAGATAAAAATCCAAAAATACCCATACTGGTTACAAATACTAATACTAAAACCGATGTTGTTAAATACCATTTAATCGACCTGGGTAGTAAATTACTATTCCAATTCCGATACAGCCAAGAGGCGGCAACTAATTTACCTACTTCTAATACCGTACCCATTGCTATAATAGCAACTTTTGCTCCAGCAAATAATGTTGCAAGTCCTATAATTGAATAACCTGCGGCTACCACAGATATAGAAATTGCACATATTAATGTAATTAATGCTAATAACATTGTAATATTTATTCTATGAATAATGATTTATTCAAAGCATTTTTAATATACCACTTCTCAAATTTCGGGTCTTTTACAAAATGCTTTTGTATTCTATCGGAAGATACTTGCCCCATTTTAATACACTCGGCAAGTTCTTTATATTCCTTTTCCTTATTTTTCTTTTTTGTCGTATTTGTATATATCTTTTTTACCATATTTTTTTACTCGTTTTTCTGCTTCATAGATAACCTTATGTGTATCGGTTACGCTATTTTCTTTTATAATTCCTTCTTCTCTAATCTTTGCCATTTCTCTCCGTAGCATTGTATCATAATCAGCTTGGTCCATACAAAAATCCCATTCTTCTTTTTCCTGTTCTAAAGTCATTGTCTTGGGTTCTTTTCGTCCTATTGCCGGATGACTTGTTGATTCTAATTTTGATTTTTCCAATGCTAATTTAATTTGATCCTCTGGTGTATAAAAATTCGTAATTTTATTTTTTTCTAATATTTTTAATACTTCTTTTTTACTATCTGTCATTGTCTTAATGCAAAGTTTTATCTTCGTATTTTTCAACTCTTGTCATAGAGTCTTTTATTGAATCACACATTGATTCATATTCTTCTTCACTTAAAATTGTTTTATAAAGTCTTAAACCAATTGCAATAAGTGTAGCAGCAATCATTTGCCACTCAAATTTTAAAGCAAGTTCAACACTATATCTAAAAACTTTTTGATATACATTATCCAATTGTCTATCTTTATCTTGTTCCGTCATTTTATTTTTTTAAATCTTGTATATCTCTTAATGATTTTTGTACGGTAGTTAAATCTTTATATTTTACTTCTTTATTTTCCTTGCTACCATAATAATAAGCTAAAAAGAAACCTACTATTGTTAATGTTATTCCTAAAAATCCTAATAAAAATCCTGCTTCTAGTGTCATCATTATTCCTTCACTTCAATATTTGTTTCTGTAGCAACAACGGTCTCTAATTTTCTAACCGTTCTTATAATTCTTGTCACTCTTTCAGCATAATCATCTGTTGTAGAAAACTTGTTTAAAGTTTTTACTAACTCAACTGAATCCATTGTACTTGAAAATTTTAATTGGTCTGCTCTTAATTTTCTAAATTCTTCATATGCAGGATGTTCATTTAATATTCTAATATATTCTTTTACCGATTGGCATTTTGATGAAAATATTCTTACACCCCAACCAGGCCATTTCTTAATTCCTGTTGGTAGTAAATACTTCGCATTTTTATCCCACACTCTTATACCATACAAATTATTTGCCTCTTTAGCAAATCTACTCATACCCCAACCAGACTCTAAAGCTGCCTGTGCTGTAATCATTTCGTATGGCACTCTTTTATCAATTGATAATGTAAAATTTAAATAGTCTATACATTTGTGCATTGCCTTAACAAATTGTACATCGGTTTCATATTCAAAAGATGGTTCTCTTAATTGTAAATCTTTTATTTTATCAATATAATAATTTTCTGTGCCTACATTAATTCTTTTTACTGCAAATGGATTTGGTTGGAATGTACCAACAGCAAACGCAACAACAGCTGCAATAACTATAAAAAGCATAAACTGCAAATAATGTTTCCAATCATATTTTCTTTTACCTTTATTATGATTGTTATTATTTTTCTTTTTTATCATCTTATCTTCATCCTTTTTTGTACAAAATAATCATATCCCATTTCTTCAAATTTTTTTTGAGCAAAAGTTAATCTTTTATCATCAACTAATTTTTTATATGAATTAAATATCTTTTTATTAGTTCGCCCTGGAAAATTATCTAATATATCCTTGTATAGATATCCTGTATAGTAAACTATCCAGCCTTCTTTTGATCCTTCTAATGTTTGTTGAATTATATTAATACCTTTTCGGATATTATCTTTGATGTGGTCGTCTATAAAATTCTTATCTTCGTTTAAATGTGTCATAATATAAAATAGTATAATTAAACATCTAGTCCAATATAATTTAATTTTGGTCTAAATGAATAAAATAACTCATTGTGATTTCCTGTATCTCCTTTATTATTCATTTGATATAGGTGTATCATTTCGTGGCACAGCGTATCTAAAAATTCTTTTTTATTCTTGTATTTTGGTATCATCTGTAAATGGTAAACTCTAGTTCCTTTTCGTTTCCACTCGTAGCAAATTACCTCTCCTCTACAAGCTCTTAAATTGACAATCTTAATATCATTAAAGGCATCCAATTTGCCATCAAAAACTGCTTTGTTAAACAGATTAAAATATTTTTTGATGTCCTTAAATGTAGTAATATACTGCCTATTAAGATTAGCAGTTTCCTTCTTTAATCTTTTTCTGATTTTACATTTAAATTTTTTAGTAGTTTTTATCATTTTTCTTATCCTTAATATCTTTAAAATGGAAATAAACTCCTGTCACTATACATCCTAAAACTATAACTCTCAATTCAATAGGTGTATATACAAATAACATTTCTAAAATTTCTAACATTATTATTTCTCCTTAAATGGAATCCATTTAACTTCACCTTGTAAATAATCCATTTCAGTTTGTAAATCTTGTTTATAAGTTGGTCTTTTAAACATTGAATTTGCGTCACCTGATTTAAAACCCTTCTTATGTGATATTGTGATGTGTGCTGGTCCTTTATCAATTCTTTTTAATTTTTTATAAGATTCAGTTAAGTACATACCATTTAACCAAAATGCCTCTATGTTCTTATTTGCTCTTATTTCTTTGATGTAAGCGTCAACTTTTGTACCACACAATTTATTCAACTTTTTAAAAGTTTCATTGTTTGGTTTATATGCAAGTGTAATATGGTCTCCAACTACAACATCCATTGTAGAATATTTTTGTACAGCATCACAGGATTCTTTATCTAATGCAACTGCATAGTATCCGTTATTCATTATTTACACTCATTTCCTGAACCTTTTAAAAGTTCACATTTATAAGCTTCATCTGCCTTCAATCTCATATCAGCAGCAATACCTTCTAAAATTTGAGGTAAATTTGCTTCTAATACCGTAATCATTTCAACAGCAAAAATATGAGCAATGGCCTGAATTTCTTTCTCCAAAACCTTTACCATTTGTTCAGTATTACCTTTTGAAACTTGGGTAATAACGTGACCTACTAATTGGTCATTTGCTTTTACTGGATTGATTAAAGCACATATATAAAAATATGCACCGAAAAATATAATCAATAGTCCTTTTATTTTCTTTTTCATAATATATTTATTTCTCTCACTTTCTTACTCTATTATATCAAAAAATAGGGGGTATTGCAAGCATTATTCCATCGCATAAACCCTTGCTTATTTGATAGGGACAAGACAAATGTTCTCTATTTGTTCTTATCCCTATAAATCGGACTATTATCTAATTCTTAACAAAATTATCGTTCCAATCAAATGCTTCTTTTACACATTCCTCTGTTAAACCTTTGTACATTTTGTTAAGTTCTTTTTCCTTAACAGCAATTAAAAGTTTAGCTTCGTCAGCGTGTAATGCTTCTAACATCTGAATAAACATAGTTTCTTTTTTAGTCTTTGAAAGTTTGTTACCGTCTGCGCCTTCTACAAAATAATACAATCGTCTTGCTTCTGTATAAAGGGTAGTATGCTCTGTACCAGCTGGGGCGTCATTTTCTGTATATGGTGGGTTGCCTTCTGGTAAGTCCCATTTGATTTTTGGGTCAAATGCTCCTTTAAGAACCTGTCTTAAAGGTTGACTATCATTTTTACGCAAAACAGCAATCTTTTTAGGTTTGTCTTTTGCGTTATTCACTTTGGTTAGTATTTCACTAAGCAAAGGAGCACTACTGCCGGCAGTTTGTAAATTATTCAAAGCTTGGGTAGTCATTGGTGCCATTGTTTACTCCTTTTTCTCAAATATCACGGTTTCATTACCATCATTATTTGTTCCTGTTGTTTTAAATATAAAATCTTTACCATACTCTTTATTATTTAGTCGTCCTTGTTCGTTAGCATATCGAGCAACCGCTTCAACAACATCATAACCTGCGTTAAGACCTCCGCCTTCGCCGTATTCTGCGTTGATTTCTTTTGAATATGGTTCTCTATCAGTTAGAGAAGATACATTATGCTCTGATATAGAGCTTTTATTGTATTTGTTTTTCACTTCATATGCCATAATTTCCTCATTGTTAAAGGGGGCGGTATCGCCGCTAGGTCTCCTCCGCCCCACTAGATTATTTATATGTTAATTACGCAGCTTTATAAGCGTACGGTGTACCATATAGTTTTTTGATTCCAGCAGCGATTATCGCTCTAGTTGGTGTACCAAGTCTATATGATGTACCTTTGTGAGATTTGTTAATATATATCATATTACCTTCAGCTCTTAAAGTATCAATCAGCGCTCTTGGAGACACTAAATCAAATCTGTTTCTCAAAACTTTCCAAGAAACATCATTGCCTTTAGATAAAAGGTTCATAACCTTTGTTCTTTTAGACAAAACTTTTCTTCCTCGTTTAGAAACAGCTCTTTGGGCAGATTTTACTTTTACAAGTCTATCTGGTCCAAGTATAAAATTAAATAATTTTCTCATTATAAAATTTCTCCTTCTTCTGTGCATTTATAACTAATATTATCAAGTAGCACTCATTAACTCAATAATATATTCCAAGTTGCTTTATGGAATTCATTTAGGTAGATTCTCAAAGTCTATAACATAATTAAAAAGGGATTTCCCTTTCTTTTTACTTACGACAAATTTATCTACTAATTTTTGTAATTTATGTTCGTTGCCTACATATCGGCTCAACATAGATTTAATACTTTCACTTACCATTTTAAAATCCTTCATTAATATTGGATTTTGTAATTGGACTTTTTCTTCAAACAAATATCTCATAATGACCGTACATATATCATCAACACATTGTTGGACATATATTTGATTATGGATTTTTTTAACTTGTTTTTCAACATCTGGAGAAGGTCTCTGCCTTGCTCTTTTTGAATCTTTTATTTTATGAAAAGGAAAGAATATTAAATTATCCTTTTTCATTTTTGGTGGTTTTTTTCCGTTATTATTATCTTCTGCCATATCGCCTAATGTTTGCATTTATTATTAAATTTTTTCGCCTTTAAAATTTACTAATTTTCTATCTGCAAAAAATTCTATTAATTGATTATATCCACCTATTAATTCTTCGTCTATTTTAATCTGTGGCATAGTTCTTACCGTTTTTCCTAATTCTTTAAATAAATCCTCTATGGATTTGAAATCTGTTTCAAAATTCTTTTCTATAAAAGAAAAACCAAGGCCTTTTATCAAGGCCTTAGCCTTACTGCAATATAAGCAGTTATTTTTTGTGTACACAACAATGTTTTTAATCGCTGTCTGTGCCATTATCGGTCTCCAATGATGATTCAATAGCCTTATATGCTTCTTCAGCTTTTTTCTTAAGCTCAAAAGCATCCACTACATCAATCACAGCGTAATTATACATTTTGTTAAATTCGCCAAGAGGTAATCTCAAACCTATCCACGCACGGTAGTAACCATTTTTTGTCATAGTCACTTCCTGAGCAAATACTTCGTAACCTCTCACAGGAGTTGATTCAATGATATTAACAAGCACGGTTTCAACATCTGTAACCACCGATTTATGGTGTGTTTTACCTAATTCGGTAACAAATATTTTCGCCTTCTTGTTCATTTCACCTTTGATGATGTCGGCCAATTCAGCTTTCGCTACAAGCTTTGCCTTCTCAATTGCAAGTTCTAAACTTGGTGAAACGGAAGTACCAACACCGTAGATACATTGCTTACTTTTAGTTTTACCAAAAGTCTTTTTATCACACGCCTTTTTCTCAGCGATGTCAGCCATATACCACGCAGGTACTTTATTAACAACCTTACCTTTTTCTGATTTGATTGTATAACTCTTTTGAGCACAATTTGTCAGCAATAAAGTCGCCAATAGAATCATTGTGTATTTCAATATATTATTTTTCATATTGTTTTTTCACCTTCCCTATTGTATTATAAACTAATTGCTTCGTTTTGTCAACAAGCTGATGTTTTTCAACATAGTTGGTGACTGGAACATATGTAAACGCAATTAAAATCCACATAATCCCAAGTGTCAATAATGTTCTTATTATACTAAACATTAATTTATTACCTCCCACTTACCTGTTGGGTCTAAACAGACCTTTCCAGTTTTCTTAAAAATGCCTTTTGGTTTTGCATATTGTCTGCAATACAAGGGAGCATTCTGATCCCTATAGTAGAACTCGGCAAAAAGTTCCCAGTAACCTGGTTTTCTTGCCTTCTCTAATTCTATTTGTTTCTTTAATTTCTCAATTTCTTGGTCTTTAGTTATACCGTGTTTGGTATCAGCACAATGTAATTCTTCCTTCTTAACAATTTCATTATTTTCTTCTTTTATTGTTATGGTCACAAAACACCATTGTCCATCTGGAGTTAAAAACCGTTCTTTAACTTTACTTGAAAGCACATCATCATTATTAACTTTTAAATTTATTGCTTTATATGTTTCATTTCCTGTACTGACTTTAATAACTCCTATATCGTTAAATACATCTTTGTTTAAATCACAATCTACACAAGCATATCCTTTACTAGAATATGAAGCAAGTGCAAATAACAAGGTCCAAATTGTTATTATATACATCATTAATTTTCTCATATTTTATCTCCCACTTTTATTTCACTTTTTTCAGCATTTTTTCTATCTTCTAATACTTCAAAAAGTCTATCTCCCCATCCTTTTAATTCTATTTTTTGTTGTGATTGAGTACAACCTACTAATAAACTAAAAACTATTATTCCTAAATATTTCATCATTGTTGTATCGCCACCACACCATCAGGCATTATGCAAGCAATACCAAAATCTGTTCTTCGTTTTGGTGTACCATTTGCAAAATTTACAGGCCATACTGGTGTTATATTAATTGTACTTTCCCATTGCCTACATTTAATTGGTCCTTCATACCAGGTTCTGGATGTTCTAATAATTCCAGAATTTCTAGTTTTAGGATTATACCAATTTGTAATAGCAGTTTCATTTGGAGCCCCAATTAAATGGTCTACAAAATATTTTTTATGTTCATTAAAGTCATCATTCCAAACTTGGTCAATAGCAACTACTGAACCAGTCGCAACGCAAGCCGCAATGACAGCAGGGTCATTTACAACCCCAGCACAAGTCATTCCTATATTTGTTCCACCAACTACAGCTGGTTCTCTTACAACTGAACAATTGGTTAAAAATAAAGTTAATATTAAAATACTAACCAATTTTAATTGGTCTCGGATTGCCTGAATTCCGTTCATTTAATTCCTCTTCTTTTCCGTCTTGAGCAGCTTCGTGGTCCATCTGTTCTTGGTATGTTCTGCCGAATATCGTTTTATAAAAATAATCTCTTGGATTTGGACTTGACCACGCAATTATCAAACTATCCCAATTAATATTTAAATGGTTATATTGATTTGGGTGTGCTTTAGCAGCATCCCTATGTCCTTCAAGGTATTTCACCTTTGCTTTGTTTGATTTTAATTTTTGAAAATCCTCGTAGATTTGTTCTTTAGTCTGCATAATATAGTTCTCTCACTTTCTTAATTATATTGTTTCCATTATATCATTACTATCAATTATTGTCAAGCACTCATTTTCTCTATAAATCACAATGTTGACACATTATTGACACATTATTAACTTGTAAATTCCATACCACTTTTTCTGATTTTATCACATAACCCTGGTCCATCAACGGACTTTATTACATAATAATCTTCGGTATTGTCAATTACTAGTTTCATAATATTGTTTTCTTTAAACCAAGTTTCTGCTTTTGCTGAAACTGGTCTAATTAAACTAGTGCCATCATTGGCACTAGTATATACAAAATCGCCAGTCATTATTTGACTAGTCCTATTTTTTTAAATAAAGTCGTAAATTGCACTTTAGCATCCGCCCAACTTTTTTTCTGATATTCAATTGTTTTTGATTTTTCAGATTCTAAAAAGTTAGCAACTTTTACGGTAACATTATCTAAATTTAGTGTATTGTTTGCTTTTGTTGGACACGCTTCAGCAGTTCCAATCAATAACCCTAATACACCTATTGTTAATAATAGTTTTTTCATAAACTATTTACCTCCCTTATGTTGGTTCATTATATCATCACAAATTTTTATCATACTCTTGGTATGTTTTTGCATTGATTTCACAATTTCTTTCATATCGCCAACCGTAGCGATTGCATATCCTAATAAAAGGATAGTTAACATTAATAATCCCATTTCCATATTATTTGCCTCCTTGTAAGTCTAATTCTTGTTGTACAGGTTCTTTCCATTCTTTAACAGATTTGCCATATCTACCAGCATATTTTTCATAGTCTGGATTATCAACATCTTCTATTAATTTATATTTACCTAAAGGGTTTAAAGCTTCTTCTTCTAAATTTAATCTTTCATACTTTTGAATAAGTAAATCAATTAACTTTAAGCGTCTAGCAGGTAAATCCCTTAAATCGTTTTTAATATTTTTTAGTTCTTCTATTAAACCTTCTTCTTTTACTATTTTATCTCCGATAGCCATTTTAAAATATTTTTATTAAAATTATTGTTTGCATAATTAACAATACAACTGGAAGTATAGTTCTAATTAATTCCATTGTATGGTTATATTCGTCTAATTTTCTTTCAAATTTATTTCTTTTTTTCATATGTGATACCTGTCTGTAAAATCTTTTGGTAATCCATTTGGATCATATACTTTTTGTTTTGTTGCTTCTTCAATTACTTCATCAATATTAAATTCATCAATACTGCATAAAGCAACATTGTCAACTTTTAATATTTCATTTTTAGCAGTTTCAACATTAATAACTTTATTTTTTAATTTATCAATAATTGTATCAACTGCTTTTTCGGCAGTATTTTCTGCCCATTGTTTAACTTTTCCCATTAGTTTCTATTCCTTTTGTTTGTTTAATTCTTTCTGGTATTACTTTTGTTATATTGCAATAGGTACAACATACATCACCAGAATGTTGAAAAAACTTTTCATACCTACCATTTTTTCCAAGTGGTGATGGATTGTGATAATCCATACCATTGTCTATTTCAATTTCGCAAATACAACACTTCATTTGTTTTGTAGCTATTGTCATAATGTTTTTCCTTTGTAATCTTTCATTTTATTATATAATATATTTTTTACTCTTGCCTCAATTTGTCTAATTCTTTCGGCGTGTTTTAAATTTAACATTTTAGCAACTTCTTTATAAGTTTTAGATTTTAAAATTCTTTCACTTAAAACTACTAACATTTGTTTTCTATAATAATCAACATCTTTAATATTTCTTAAAGCGTGTGGTGATATTTTATAGTTCAGCAAAATATCTGTTGCTTCTGCAATAGGAGATTTTATACTACTATCAAAATTCATTAGTTAAATTTTACTTACCTATTTTACTTTCATTTTCAAGATTCATTGCAACATCAACATCTGATTCTGCTTTGGATCCATAAAGTTCTTTTTCTTCAACTTCTTTTAATTGATTTAAGCTATCTTTAGCGGTATCTAAATCATTATCATCAATATTATCAATTATTGAATTGATAGTATCAACTTTATTTGTCATACCGTTAATGTATAGTTCGTTTTTATTTAATAATGTCATATATTTTTAACCTCCTGTTTTTCTTTAGTTCCATAAATTGTATCTTTTAAATCATCAAGTGGTTTACTCATACACTTACCAGTTTTTTCATCAATGACATCATCTTCCAGAGCATAAGTATCTAACTCAACATCTCCGTTTTCTTTGGCATTTTCTAAGCCATCATAATCGTCATAAACTACTTTAGCAACATATTCAGTATTATCTGAATCTGTATAGTTAGCGTCTACCATATAAGTTTCAACACCATCTTTTTCTTCGGTGATTTCCTTATTGATTTTTGAATAGTCTATTCCACTTTCTGTGAATTTTTTATCTGCTTCATCTTTATTTCTAGCAAGACAATCTTGTTCAACGCAAAGTGTGTAGTAAGTTTTTTTTCTGTAAAGATTCTTACCTAAATCTTCTTTATTTACATAAATGTCTGTTAATTGACTCATAGTTTCCTCCTAATAAAAGTTATGTTTTTTTGTAAGTTCTGGATTATAATCCTTTTTAAAGAATTGTCTTCCATTGAATAATTGACCATAGTCGTTATATAAACACATATAGTCATCCTCTTTTGGATCTAATTTGTAATAGTCTCCAAAAGTTTGGTAATATTCGTCACCAAAGATTATTTCTAATTTTGTATGTCCTGTAAAGTTAGTAGCTTTTTCTTTATAATTTTTATCAAAATAAGCTTTCATTTCAGTAAATTTTGATTCTAATTTTTCCTTATTTTTAAGGTCTATATCCATATTTCTATAGATAGTAGAATATGAATAAAAAGTCGGTTCTGAATTAGATTCATCATCCGTATATTCTCTACCATAGATTAGGTGCATAGTGTTTTTAGATTTTTCTTTCAAATCTTTTTGTTCTGTAATTGTCATATTTTTAGTATTTTTCATAGTGTTTTTCTCAATATCTACTGCTACGCTATCATACCTAAATGAGGAAGTCAAGCACAAAAAAGTGTTGATTTTACTAGGTTTTTAGGGTATGCGTTCTCGTTTTGTTCTCTTTTTTACTTGATTTTTACCGTAAAATCGTTGTTAAATATAGGGTATTTAACTAATCTACTACGATTCGTCTGATTTAAACGCATTTAGCCGCCGTTAGGGAGGGGTTTAGATGTCTTTGTGATGTCTGATACACTTGAAAAAAGACTATTTCCAGTATCGTTTAACCCACTTGTTATCTTCAGGATTAGATTGTGATTCTTGGAATTTCTTAACATCTGAAGGATTAGGGTTTCCGTGAAATACACATATTTTAGCAACTGGATTCTTTAAATACTTTTCAGGTCTATACTTATCATATGCTTCTGGTGTACCTCTTCCAGGCCATTTATATGAGCAAGTCCAATGGTCGGGTATAAACTTCGTATCATCTTCTTTTAACTTTAAATCAGTTATCACATTTTGGTCACCTAAAGCGTGTATCCAATTAGGTCGGTTGAGCATATAATCAATCCATATAGTTTGATTTTCAGGATAGAATACCATCACACTAGAATTAATAAGTTCATCAGGTGTACCAAAATCTCTTATTGCCCCAAATTGATGTGGTTTAATATAACTAAAAAATTCATCAAGTTTTTTAAATATTATTACATCTAAATCTAACGATAATGTGGGACCTTTTATTTTTAAATCAGGATGAAAATAATAGAGTTTAGCCCACCAACCTGATAATGGAACTTCTCCTTTTGGAGGTTCAGGTCTTTTCAATATATGGATATCTTCAATTTTCTTATCATCTGCATCCAAATATTCTTCTCTATCTGATAAACAATAAAATTTAAAAGGTATAGTCATATTACGCTTAACCATATTATAGAGTATTTTTACATATTCATCTCCATATTTAGCTCCTAAATGAGTACAAATAATATTAACATTATTCATATTGATACCTCAAAGTTTTATATGCTATGCCATCTTCAATTTCTGATAATGTAAATTGATGTTCAGCAATAAACTTTAACCATTCTTCTATAGTCTTTCTTCCTGGTTTCATAGGTTTCTCTATAAACTTTGGATCTCTACTTGATACTGGCCAAGCTACATTACCACCATCTGCCATCACAGGCACATAATTTAATATTGCGTCAATAGACGCTAAACTCATATTCGTAACCAAACAATGACAATTTTTTAAATCATCTTTTATATCAGTTCCCCACCATTGATTTTCTGGTCTTGGTTTATTTCTTACTCTTATTTCTCTATCTGTATATTTTATTAATTCTTCTTTTACAGCTTCAACCCATTCTTCCTGGGTCATCTTATTAACTCTCATTGTCACCGTAGTTGAAGATGGACATATCAATATATGTTCTCCAGGATGCCACCCTTTAAATCTAACATCTATTTTCTTATCTTCTAATTTTCTTAATCTATCACCAATTTTTCTACCTGTATTAAATCGTCTTGTATGTAAATCACCTTTAACTATTCTAAAATATGTTCTATCTTTATTATGTATTTCAGGTAATGGATATCTAGTAATAGGTTCTGTTAAATAACCAACATCTACATACCACCATTCTTTATTACTTGTAATACATTTTTCTATTTCTTTTTGATTTGGTCCTCCAAGACCCCAAAAAAAGTGTATCTCTTTATCTTCATCTTTCCAACCCTTTTCTATAGAAGGCCAGATTTGATGTGATAAACATTTATCCCAATTTAACTTATGTGTTATAATCATTTCTTTTTCTTTTTATGTCTTCCAAAATAATGCTCTGATGGTTCATAATCCCACCTCTTACCGTGATGTCCTCTTATATCAGCATACCACATTCTCAATTTTACAATAAATTTTTTAAACATATAACTCATATTTTATACTCAAAATTTTGTGTAGTTGGATTCATTTGAATCAATCTTGCTCCATTGCTTATATGATAATGTGTTGCCATTGGTGTTAATGGTGATAAGGTTACTATCTTACTTAAATGGTGTATATCTTTAACATATTTTTGTAGTTCTTTCATAATCTTTTTACCTGCACCTTTTTTATATGACCATAAAGTATATGCAACTGCTATTGTTCCTACTTGTCCTGCTCTATGATGGCTAATTAAATTAGCTTCCTTGCACATAAGTTCTAATTCTTTTACCGTAGTAGGTATCTCATTTGTAAATGCTAAACATACCACAGCTTCAATACTATCTTTATATTTTAAACCAAATATCTTTCTTCCGTGTGTAGTTCTAAATTCACTAGTTAATTCTGGTCGTATAGGATCATCTGCAGGATTTATACTTTGTAATTCACCAAATTCTGAACCTTTTACCCAATCAAAAAATGGTTGAAAATCATATTTAAATATTTTCATCTTCTTCCCTAGCTTTACGAGCATACTCTTCCAATGCTTGTCTTTCTTTTTCTTCTCGTTCTTTAAACTTTTTAAATTTAAACTCTGGTGTCTGTTCTACAAGTTTTGTTTCCCACTTGTAAATAATATTTGTAAGAGTTTGAAAATGTGGATTAGATTGTGCTACTAAATCATTTCTAACTTTTCTTATATCATCTAATAATTCTTCAATATCATTACTCATTTTATTAAATTTGTTTCTGTAGTTTCTTCTTTTAATTTATTCCATTCATCTGAATAATCACACTTTGAATAATCTACAAACCAAGGTCCTCCTTCAGTAAAATGTACATTATGCACATTATCTTTTTTCTCATATTCTCCAACTAACCAATTCCACTCTAATGGTAACTCACCTATCATATGGTCACCTTCTAACCATTTAAATTGGTGTAATTGTAATCCTGTTGCACTATTAACATAATCAGGTGTTAATGCTGTACACTTATCACAATTCATTAACATAAAACTTGACCAATTTTTCTTTGCATATTTTGTTTGCACTTGCCCTAAAAATTTCTGTGCTTTTCTAGGTATATAATCGTGCTTACATACTTGTACAGCATAGCGTTCATCCCTTAATCGCCAAAGTTCAGCAATATCGGTAAACATCAATTGGTCGCAATCTAAAAATAATGCCCATCCTTTATAATTACATAAATGAGGAACAATAAATCTACTAAAACTAAATTCTGTAGATTCTATATTACTTCGTTCTCTTGTAAAATTATCTTTTATATTTTTTAAATTAATTGGAGTAATAGAAACAGGTCTTGTACTATTTTTTATTATACTATATGAAAGTACATTAAATGCTACTTTTTCTTTCGTATCATATCCTATAAAAACTTTTATCATTTATTCTTCAACCTATTCCACGCAAACCCATTTCCAATTTCTGTAAGTGTATATTCATTTGCAATTAAACTATCAATCCATTCTTCTCTATTATCAGGATAAAATGGAGTTTCAATTTTACTTAAATCTGTTAATGACATAGGCAAAGCACAAGAGGTTGATTCACAAAAAGATGGTATACCTTCTCTTAACGAATCTATAGCTGCTGTTGATTGAGAAGATACAATTGCCCACGCACCTTCCAAATCTTGGCTAAAAGTATTTTTATTATCTTTATATCTAACTCTAATTTCCCTATCAGTATATTTTTTAAGTTCTTTTATTATATCTTGTTCCCAAAAATGGTCGTTATCATAATTAGTTTTTTTAAAATCAATGTATAACCTTTTAAGTTTATCCGTTCCTTGTATATCTGTTTTTCGGTGGACTTTTACTCCTTGTTCTACAGAAAACTCTGGTAAGATAACATTTAAATCATAATATCTTTTCATATATAAAGACGGTGGCACTAACAATATATGACCTCCTTCTTTTTTCCATTTTTTTGTAGAAACAGGAAATATCTCTTTTAATAATTTAACTCTTGCTCTATCAACATCATCAAGTTCATCAATATAAGTTAATGATTGAGCACTTTTTACAATACGGTATATTCTATCATCAAATACAGGATGATATCCGTGCTTCTGTCCTTTGTAAATATATGCGTGGTCAAAATAATAATAAGGATGTTTTCTTTTATCACACTCTTTTATTATTTTATCTGTGCCTCTTAAAATTCCAAACATAACGCAAGGTGATTGTGCCCAACCGTGCTTTAATTTTTCTTCTTCAAAAGTAGGCCATTTCTTACTTACAATTTTATCTGTTTCCCGAGAGTCTAAAGGTTGATGACATATTCCTCCTGCACTTTTAACAAATGCTTCTAATACTCTATCTGTTGTAGGTCTTGTTAAAAACGCTTCAACCATTTCTTCGTCTCCATTCAGGACTATGTTTTTCAGCTTTTCTAGGACCTTTTCTATGGTCAATATATTCATTTATAAATTTATCTCTTGCCATAATATGACCTATTTTACCATCACCCAATTTCTTTTCTTTATAATCAGGATAATGATGGAACATTTTTCTTGTAGCATCCAATGCGTGGCAATCTGTAAAAAATTTCAATTTATAAATTCTATCACTTATATACCAATCTTTATATGTGTTAAAAAAATCATTACTTACTTTCTTTGTATTATCAAACGCAAGGAAACCTGTTTCTGTATAATTAGGTGTTTCATTACCAGGTCTATCATAAAATGTTAAAAATGTATCATCTGGTAAACACTCTTTAAACCAAGTATCAGGTATTTGTTTTACAAAAACACAATCACTATCTACATAATAAAGTTTATCTCCAAATTCTCTAGCTGCTGATTGTGCAAATACTTTATAACAAAATTTTACTGCGTCTTTCAAATAATGTGCTGGGATAAGTTTCTTATGTTTTTCAACAAATCCGTGGCATTCAGGTTCTTTAAGAAATAAATTTACATAGGTAACATTAGGGATTTTAGGAAAATCATCAATGTTATCTTCAACAAAAACATACATTGGTAAAGTTTGTTGTGTTGATTGATATGTTTCGATTAATCGGTGAGCATACTCATCAAATAATTTTTTATTATATGTTGTAAGGAATATCATTTATATAAATAGCACATAGAGAGAAAAATATTGCGATTTTCCTACTCGTATCTTTTTCTATCAGCGTCTACCATCTCCTTCATTAAACTTTCTACATTGTGTTTATGTTCCCAACCTAACACTTCTCTTGCCTTACTAGCATCCCCTTGTAATACATCAACCTCAGCAGGTCGTAAATGTTTCTTATCAGTAGTAATAATTAATTTATTAATGCCAGTTGTAAAACACTCATTGTCTTTCCAATAATGGTCTATCTTTTGATAGTCTAAAGCCATATCTGCAAACTGTTTTACATTATGAATTACACCTGTTGCTAAAACATAATCATCTGGTTTATCGTGTTGTAGCATTTGCCACATACCTCTAACAAAATCTTCAGCGTGTCCCCAATCTCTTTTTGCACTTAAATTTCCTAACACAATTGGTGTGCCTTCTCTTTGCCACAATGCTAAACCTTTTGATATTTTTCTGGTTACAAAATCTTCTCCTCTATGAGCACTCTCGTGGTTAAATAATATACCACAACAAGCAAACATATCATACGCCTCTCTATAATTAATTGTTATATGATGAGCATATAGTTTTGCAACACCATAAGGACTTCTAGGCCAAAATTTTGTTGTTTCTGATTGTGGAGTTTCAAATACTTTTCCATACATTTCACTCGTACTTGCTTGATAGAATTTTATTTTAGGATTAACTTGTCTTATACTTTCTAATATTCTTAAACAACCCATAGCGTCAATTAAAGTAGCAAGTTCTGGTTGTTTAAATGATAACCATACAAATGATTGTGCAGCTAAATTATACACTTCATCTGGTTTAATTTCTTCTATTGCTCTTCTTATATTTGCTTGGTCTATTACATCAAGTTCAACAAACTCTATTTGGTCTGTAATACCCATTTCATCTAGTCGCCAATGTTTTGGTGATGTACTTCGTCTTTGTCCACCAAATACTTTATATCCTTTTTCTAATAATAACTTAGCAAGATAAGCACCGTCTTGTCCAGTTATACCAGTTATCAATGCTCGTTTCATTTTATCTCCTTAATAATTGTATATACTTCGTCAATGCTATCTCTTAAATCTCTTATATCATTTCCTATAAACAATCCGTTGTCGTGTATATAATTTGCGTTTGGATAACTTCCATTTTCATAATAATCTAAATAATCAATCACAGGATTTCTCATAAAATTACCTGCAACAATAGGTCTACACTCTACTCCATTTTCTGTAAGTGCTTTAACAACACTATCTCTTTTACCTTTCAATTGATTTGTTAATAAAATAGAAAACCCAAACCAACTAGATTGTCCTATTTCTTTCTGTAATTCTATACCTGGAAATTCTTCAAACTTATATTGAAAGAGTTGTGCATTCTTTCTTCTTTGTTCTTCCATCTTTGGCCATTTTTTAAGTTGAACACTACCAATTGCTCCACTCATTTCTAAAGGTCTTACACTATAACCTGGGGTCACAAAGGTAAAACTATCTTTAAAATTATCACCTGTCTTTTTATAAATCTTATTATCATCTGGTAAATCTCTACACCAACCATGTGCTCTTAATGACCTTAAATAATCTGCGTCATCTTTATCTCTACAAGCAATCATACCACCTTCCATTGTTTGTAAATGATGTGAAAAGAAAAATGAAAAACTACCCATTGTTCCAAATGTTCCACAATATTCATAATTGTATGTCTTTGCACCTAAACTTTCACAATTGTCCTCTAATAATATAAGGTTGTGTTCCTTTGCAATATGATATAATGAATAATAATCACAGGAGTTACCTAAAAGATTAACTGCAAATATAGCACACGTATCCTCATTAATTGCTTCTCTTACTTTGTTAGGGTCTATATTTAAAGTTTCTCTATCTACATCTACAAAATTTAATTTAAATCCATATTGTTGTAATGGAAAAAATGTTGTTGACCAAGAAACAGCAGGCACTATAATATTACCACCTTTTTTATATTTTAATTTTAATAATGCTATCATTAATAGATTGGCAGATGAGCCACTATTAACCATAACAGCGTCTGTACATCTAAAAAATTTAGCAAATTCTTTTTCAAATTGTTTAACTTTTGATCCCATTGTATAACGACCACTCTTTATAACTGATTGTATTGCTTCTAACTCTTTATTGTCCCAAGTATCACACGCTAATGGATATTTCATAATTGTTTCCTTTCAAATACTAGTCCATTATCTTTCCAAAATTCTCTTCCCATTGTACTAACTTCTTTAGCTTCATTTGTTAATTCTTCACTATATTTAAAACCATACTTGTCATATAACTTTAACCAATACTCTAACGGTTGACAATTAACGTAATAATGTCCTAACTTACCAATGTCTGAATAAGTCATAAAAACATACTTACCTTTTTGCGTTAAACTCATCCAATTATCTATGTACTTCTCTTTAATATGTTCTACAAATTCACAACACCATATCATATCATAATTTTTAATTAAAGCTAAATGACTATCTACTTCTAATTTTCCTTTAGTAAAATCGTGGGTCACAAATAGTTCAGGTTGCTCTCTTAACAAAGTAAAATCTCCATCAACTCCCAATACATTTAAACCTAATTTTTGTGCCTCATATACTTGACCACCTGTACCACAACCTATATCTAACATTGATTTAACTTTTAATTTATCTCTAGCAAATTTCAACACACCTACATCTATATGTGTTCTACTCTTATGTCCTCCTAAATGGGATGGTAAACTACTCATCTAATAATTCCTTTATGTAAGGTAAGATAGTTTTAGTACCAAATTCTTCATCTGTAAATTCTGTATATGATATTCTTTTATACCATTCATAAACTTCTTCACTACTTGCTAAATATAAATTTTCCAATTTACTTATATCTGAAAGTGATATATCATATCCAAAACTATACTTTGAAGTAATACAAGGTATGCCTAAATTAATCAATTGAAATATACTTGTACTTTCTGATATTATAGCACAATAAATTCTATCTTTAATCTTATTAAAATTAGTTTCATTTGGCACAACTTCAATACCTTTAACTAATTTTTTAATATCAATTTTACTTTTTGGATGTGGTTTAATTAAAATTTTTCTTTGTGTAATTTTTCTAATCTCTTTGACACTTTGTTTAATAAAATCTTCTACTGGTACGGTACTTGTAGGATCATATTCTAAACCTGGCACAATTAAAACTGCACCATCTTTATTATTTTTCCATTGATGATTATAGATATTATCTAATTTTATATCTTGGTGAAATTGTTTTGTAAGTGCTATTAAATTATTTAATCTACTATCATCTTTTACTTGACACCATTTACCTTTACCATAAGTCCAATGTCCTAAACTCATACGATAATATCTTGGTCCTGTTCTCTTATACCAAGTATCAATATGATTACATTTAATCCTACTTAATGTAGCACTCTCCGTAACCAATAATGGTTTATTATATTGTTTAGATAAAAGATTTGCTTGAGTATTAATGTATTCCATCCAAGCACTTCTAACAAATTTATCTTCTATAAGGACTCCATATTTGGTTCTTTCAACATCAGCAGTTTTATATTTTTGTCTATTAGGATTTGTACTACCCCAAGTTCCATCAATCAAATAAGCGTCACAATTTTTTATATTAGATACATCTTTTGGTGATAAAACTTTATTTTGTGTTTCTAAAATTCTATAAAGTGAAAACTTAAATTCTTGTCCCCAATTTCTTATTGCTTGTTCAATAGCAGATATAGTATTAGAAGTTCCAAGACTAACTATTTTTATCATACACTCAAACCATTAATCCCCAAATCTATTCCTTCTAACTCTAATGGTTTACCTTTTGGGTAAGTAGGTTTAAGGATAAATTCTTCACCTGTTTCATCATTTTTACATCCTGCAGCCAACCAGTCCCATTTAAATTGATTATCTACTACAAACTCCCACATCACATCATAAGTTCCATTATCACGTGATTGTGTTAATAATTCTTGTTTACAATCTTTCATACTATCATAAGTCTGTTCCATTTGAAATGTTGTTTGTGTTTCAATCGGACTATGTCCTATAATATATGCTAATATTAATATTTTATATTCCATTACGGATACTCCTTAAAGAAAATATAGGTTGATTTATTAACAATATCTCTTTCTTGTTTACTCTTAACTATAATTGAATCAATCATCTTATAATCATTATCTATCGCCCACAAAACTCTTTTGTTACCATTGGTCACTCCATAACCTTCCTTTGTATGTTTAGGCCATAACTTTTCTTTTTTCCAATATGTTTCATATGTACTTAATATTATTGGCCACCTCATTCCTTTTTCTAAACTTTCAGCACAGGCTTTATATTTAACTCCGTGATGTGGTGAATTAGGATCAACTAAAATATGTATATCTTTTAAAGGCACTTCAACGGTTTCAAAACCTTCAACTTTATTTTGTGCTTTTAGCACCATAGTACCCTGCCTTTGCAACATAAAAAGAATCAACTATATCCGTAACCGGATTATTTAATTTATCTTGTTCAAATTCTTTCATCAAATCAATACCTGTGTCTTTCACAAATTGCTCATACATTTTTAATTTATTTGCATTACCTTTACCAGTAGCAAGTTTCTTTATAACTCCTGGGACAATTATTCTAACATCTTTATTTGCTTTATAAAGTTTATGTTTTAATGTTCCCATATTTTCTGCTAAATTAAATACAAGTCCTTTACTCCCATAACTATAACCTTCTATAAAAATATTGTCAATAGAATCACCAACAATATCAAACGCCCAATTGGAAATTTGGTCGTGTCTTTGTACCTGGGTGGTATAGGGTAAATGTAATCTGCCATTAATTATCCAATGATTAAACTCACCTGGTTGTCTAACGCCAAGAGTATCTTCTTTAATCCAATCACCTGAATACTTATTAACATTAGTAAGGTAATAAAATTTACAATTTTTAAATTCAAATTCGCCATTACATACACATATCGCTGGAGTTGTTAAACTATAATCAATTCCAATTATCTTCCTCATCATCTTTATGTTCACTTTCATTTTCTTCTATCTCATCATCATCATTATCCACATATTCAAATCCACAAAAGGGACATTGAATAGGATATAATTCTTCTTCGTACTTTAATATATAGTCTGCCTCACAAGAGCCACATTTAATTTTCTTGTTAGTCATTATAATTTAAAAGTTTTAAACTGATCCTTTTCTACATCTTGTTTAATGCCACCCACTACATAACTTTCTATTTCAGTTTCTTGTGGTGCATTTTGTAGTTGACGACTACTTAACCAATGGTCTGTCCAAGGTAAAGGATTCGTTGCTGTTGATTGTTCGTATTTCATTTCTAATCCTATTGCTTTCATACGCTTGTTAGCAATATATTCAACATACTTATGCAATAATTTTTCTGATAAACCTATCATAGAACCTTTAGAAAACAAATAAGTTGCCCAAGTCTTTTCTTGTTCTACAGCTTCATCATACATTTTATATACTTCTTTTTCTGACTCTTTCATAACTTGCAACATTTCTTTATCTTTTTCAAAATCTCTATATGTTTGAATTATCTTTTGAGATATTGCCAAGTGTAAGTTTTCATCCCTAGCAATCAATGATAATATTTTAGCAGAACCTTCCATCAATCTTAATTCTCCAAATGCAAAACTACAAGCAAATGAAACATAAAATCTTAAGCCTTCTAATATATTAACATTAATCATTGCCAAATAGAATTTTCTTTTTAATTCTTTTAAGTCTATTTTTTTTCTTAATTCTGTTAAATCTTTACCTTTATCTAATTGCCATTTCATACCTGCACTAATAAGGTCATCATAAGTTTGTGTAACCGCAGCTGCTCTTTTCTCTATCTTTTCATCTGTTAAAATTGTATCAAAAACATTAGTAGGATTTGGATATAAATTTTTAATAATATATGTATAACTTCTACTATGAATTGTCTCCATAAAGTCCCACGCAATTAAACAACTTTCTAATTCTGGTAAACTACATAAAGGTAAAAATGCTAACGCAGGTCCTCTACCTTGTACACTATCAAGCATTGTTTGATATTTTAAATTAGATGTAAATATAAATTTCTGTTCAGCAGTTAATTCATTATAATCATTTCTATCTTTTTGTAAAGATACTTCTTCTGGTCTCCAAAAATAACCTAATTGTTGTTGAGATAATTTATCAAATATAGGATACTTAAATGTATCATATCTTTGTACTGCTAAATCTTCTCCAAAGAACATTGATTGTTTTGTGAAATCTATTTTTTCTTTATTGAATACGGTTCTCATCTATTTTTATCCATTGGGTCTGCATATTTTTTTTTCATTCTGTTATAATCTTCTTCATTTTTTATAGGGTAATATTTTTTCATCATACTTGCTATGATTCCTTTTTTACGACCACCTGCATTACGGTCTATTCTTCTTGGCGTTCTATTACTATTCATATTTTTTTTAGATGTCATATTTTTCATACGCCTTATTAAGTAAAGTATTTGTTCTTACAAAACTTGCACATTTAGGAACATCTTTTAATCTTCTGGCACCTATATATGTACAACTGGATCTTACGCCTCCTAATATATCATCTAAAGTTTCTTTCACAGGTCCTCTATCAGGTAATACAACTGCTCGTCCTTCGTTACCTCTATAACCATCTTTTCTTTTACCGTGTATCTGTCTTGCTCTATCGGAACTCATACCATAAAATTCTCTCTTGCCATCTATAACTGCAACTTCGGATTCATTATGTCCTGCTAACATTCCTCCTAACATTACAAAGTGAGCACCCCCACCAAATGCTTTAGCAATATCTCCTGGTTCTATACAACCTCCATCTGCAACTATATGACCTCCAACTCCATTAGCTGCGTCAGCACATTCCATTACAGCACTAAATTGAGGCACTCCAACTCCTGTCATTGTTCTTGTTGTACATACAGACCCTGGTCCTATTCCTATTTTAACTACGTCAGCACCGTGTATTAATAATTCTTCTACCATTTCTGCGGTGACTACATTACCTGCTATGATAGTTCTATCAGGAAATTCATCCCTAACTTTCTTAACAAAATCTACAAAGTTAATATGATAACCATTTGCAACATCAATAGTAATAAATTTTATATCAGGATATGATTTTAATACTCGTTGCATTGTATTATAATCTTCAGCGTCTTTATCCCACAACTTACCTGTGCCTGTACATATAGAAAGATACTCTAATTTTAATCCTTTACCAACTGCTTCTTTCCATTTGTCTGGTGTTGTAGTTTTTGTAATCACGGTCATCATTTTATATTCTTGTAATACTTTTGCCATACTAAATGTACCCACACCATCCATATTGGATGCTATAATTGGTAGACATTTATATTTTAATTGAGAATTTCTGAATACAAACTCTCGTTCCATTTCAACATCACGCCTACTTGATAATGTAGAGCGTTTAGGTTTTAATAAAACATCTTCGTAATTTAATTTTATTTCAGTATCTAATCTCATCTTATGGAAAATTATACATCATTTTGTTATGTGCTGTAACCTCTTTCAATTTCTTTTTTAATCTTATATTTTCTTTTTTTAAATCATCAATTTGTCTGGTCAAATCTAAAGGACCTCTATCGTCTTTCTTTACTACACGCAATCTTTTAATTATTGTTTTTGGCATATATCCCTTTCAGTCTTTCATAAAATTTTTCTCTATTATAATAACCTATTAGTCTTGTTAATTCTTTTCTACCATTCCATATAATAAAGGTTGGTGTTCCATAGATAGGTTTAATTCTATTTTCTTTCATTGCCTCTTTGAACCAATCAGGTTGATTATGTGCGTCAATAATAATTAAAGGTAATTCTTTATTGTCATAATCATAAGCAACTTCTTTCATAAATGCTTTACAAAAAGAACAAGTCTTACTATGAAACATTAATAGTTTTAATTGACCATCAATAGCTTTAGCAGCATTACCATAGAAAGATAAAGCAATCATAGCAACTATAAAAAGTGCCATTAAAGAAATAACTATTTTTTTTATCATTGTAGGTCCAAAATCTAGTTTACTCATTACCATTCTCTTTTAATTTATAAAAAAAACTATCATCATCTCCAGCAGTCCATTTGTCAACATTATCTACAGTAAAATCCCTAGTAGATACTTTGAAGTCTGGTTTGACAGGTACACTTGGTGTTAATGATTTATCAAAAAACAAAACTCTATTGTTTGGTTGAGCTGCAAAGTGTCCATTATCTAATTTTAATATGTTAAATGATTTATGTTGACTTGGTACTTCACTATACCCTACATTGTTTTCTTTATTTGTTGAACAGCAACTATCAATACTAAACATATAATTTCCTGAATACATTTTTTTACTAGGTGTTAAATACTTACATCTATTTCCACTAATTAATTGTTTCTCAATAACGGTAATATCATAATCAAAACAATCCCATAATTGTAATTCTGGTAATGTTAAATCTTCTTTAGTTTTCTTCCAGACGAATGCTGAAATAGGAAGTTTATCATATAACGCACCTGATTCATAAAGATATGTTTCAAAATATAATGCCCTGCCTTGAATACTCTTTGCCGTACACCATATGCCTGGGACAAATTCTCCGTGTCCCTTTTCTAGGTCATAAAGGTATTGTTTTTTTACTAGTACCTCTATGTGCGGTACATTTGCTGCCAAAAAAGCCATATTATATTACACAAGATTCGCAATCCTCGTCCTCTGTTTCTACTGGTTGATTTTCTACCAATGAATCTGGCACTTCTTCTACTGCAATTGGATGTGCTGGTTCATCATAGTCTTTCTTACTATCATATGTATTCTGATAATAACTTGTCTTCCATCCATACTTATATGTTGTTAATAAATCTTTTGCCATTATAGATAATGGCACTTCATTATTTTCATAATGTTCTGGATTATATGACCAATTGCCTGATATGGCCTGGTCAAAATATTTTTGCATTAATGCTACTATGTTTATATAACCTTCATTAGATTTCATATCCCATAGTAATGTATAAAAGTTTTTCAATCTAACATATTCAGGTACTATTTGTTTTAAAGGACCTTTTTTAGATTTCTTTACGGATAGATAATCTCTTGGTGGTTCAATACCATTTGTTTCATTTGATACAACCGATGAAGATTCACTAGGCATTTGTGCTGACAATGTACTATTTCTTAATCCGTGTTCTTTAATATTTTCTCTTAACTTCTCCCAATCCATTGTAAATTTTCTATCTACAATTTCATTTAGTTCTGGTTTGTAAGTATCAATAGGTAAAATACCATCTGCATATTTTGTCTTATGAAAATAATCACACGGTCCTTTTTCTTTTGCTAAATTAACACTTGCTTGTAAAAGATAATATTGGAATGCTTCAGTTAATTTATCAACTAATTTCCACGCCTTCTTATCTTCATATGATACTTTATTTTTTGCAAGGTAATGAGCAAGACCTATATACCCAACACCCAAACTTCTTCTTTGTTTTGTTGATTGTTCAGCTGCCTTAACAGGATATCTTTGATGGTCTATAATTTCATCTAGCGACCTTACAATTAAATCACACAACGGTTCTAATTCTTCTTCGTAATTTATTTTACCCACATTAATAGCAGATAAAATACATAAAGCAATCTCACCTTCACCATCAATGTGGCTTATGGGATCAGTAGGTAAGGTAATCTCTTGGCATAAATTAGACATACTAACTTTATCTTTAAAGGAAGAGTGTGAATTAGTATGGTCAATATTCATAATGTAAATACGACCTGTTTCTGCTCTTTCTTTTAATACGTCAAAGAATAAATCCTGTGCTTTAATTCTTCTAGCATTTGGATATTTCTTTTCATAATCGGTATACATCTTATCAAATGCTGGAGTACCAAATGCGTCATAGAGACCATTAACTTCGTGTGGTGAAAATAATGTTATATCTTCATTATTAATAAACCGTTCATAAAACAACTTGGATAATTGAATTGAATAATCTAATTGTCTAACTCTATTATCCTGTGTTCCTTTATTATTTTTTAATACAATTATATCTTCTATTTCTTTGTGCCAAATAGGGAAGTGTACCGTAGCACAACCTCCTCTTACTCCATTTTGAGTACAAGACTTAACCGTAGCTTCAAATTTTTTAAGAAAAGGAATTACTCCTGTATGTTGTATTTCACCACTACGAATTTTTGAATTAATTGCTCTTATTCTTCCTGCATTAATTCCAATCCCTGCTCTTTGAGCAGTATAAAATCCAATAACCATATCACTAGAAAATATACTAGGTAAGGTATCTGCCACATCAACTAAAACACAACTAGCATATTGTCGCATAGGAGTCCTAACACCAGCCATAACTGGTGTAGGAATATTAATTTTAAATTGAGAAATGGCGTCATAATATTTTTTAACATAAATCAATCTTGTATTTTTTGGATACTTTGAAAATAATGTAGCCGCAATCATCATATACATAAATTGTGGTGTTTCAAATATTTGTCCTGTACTTCTATCTTGTACTAGGTACTTGTCAATGACTTGTCGTAAACCGGCATAGGTAAAATCATAATCACGGTCGTGCTTTAACCAATACTCCATTCGGTCAAAATCTCTACGGTCGTAATCTTTCATTATTTGTGAGTCATATAATTTTAAGTCAACTAATTTTTTAACTTGGTCATAAAAATGGGGATGGTCCCATAACTTATGAAATAAATTTTTTCTTAAACTGAATAATAATAATCGGGCAGCAACATAAGTATAATTTGGTGTGTCTAAAGAGATTAAATCAGCAGCTGATTTGGTAATTATTTTTTGGATTTCATCGGTGGTAATATTATTATAAAATTGTAAGCCACTATTCATTTCAACTTGGGAAGATGATACACCTTTTATATCCTCACAAGCGTGTTCAACCATATCGTGGATCTTTGATATGTCTAGTGCCTCTTTTTTTCTTCCGTTTCGTTTAATGACTTCAATGCCTTGCGCTGACACCATAGCGTCTCCTCCTTATATCCGTTTGTATGTATTTAATTGTGTAAGTGCTGATAAACCTGAATAGGTATTTTGATTAATAATATATTGGATGTCCTCTTTGGATTTTCCACTCATTATCATTTCGTTAATATCCTTTTCCTTAATATGATTAGGCCAGATAACAATTTTAAAATTCTTATCAATGACCTGGTACATCCTGTTTATAATTTCTTTATTACGAGATTCATTATCAAAAACAAATACGACATCATTATGACTAACAAATGTCATATGTATATCTGCACCAGCAGCAGCAATACAATTATCTATGAATAGTGAGTCTATTGGACCCTCTACTATGTATAATCTTTTTCTTATGTCCGCACGGTCTAAACCAAATATTTTTTGCTTACTATTATCTAACTTTAATGTAATGTATTTTGGTATCTCTTTACCAAACGCTCTTCCTTGTAATGCAAATACTTCGTGGTTTACATCATAGAAAGGAATGATTAGGCGTGGGTGTTCATACTTCTTATTTAGTTCGCTGTATGTCCCTGGTCTTATAGTATTTACATACTCTTGGAACCTGTCGCATAAAAATAGTTTTGAAAAATACTTTTCAGGTATCTTTCTTTTTATTAAATATTGTTTAGCAGGATGTTTATCATCTATATCGCTAAACGCTTTTAGTTTATGTAGAGGCGTAGTCTTTAATCTAGCTTTGGTTGTATCTTTGAATTTATCTAAAATACTTTTTTCAAGATTTGGTTTGCCACCTTTAAATCTATCCAAAATATATTGACTATGGATAGTAGTGTCAATCAACTTGATAAAATTAGCAAGATTATTTGAAGCGCTACAATTGTGGCACTTGAAAAACATATCTGTTTTAACTCTATACAAATATGCTCTGGCTTTGGACTTTGATTTTTTAGAGTCCCCACAAACTGGACATCTAAAATTAAATAGATACTCCCGTTTCTTTTTGAACTTTTGTAATCTTGGTGATATTCTGTTAATATAATCTAAATCAATATATGTACTCATAATTTATAGATTCTATTATATCAAATTTTGGTAATTTGTCAATGACCTAAGCCTGCAACTATAACACCTATCAAAACTGAAATAGCAACAAAAAGGAAGAACCAAAACAACATATTATTTCTTTCTTATATCGTATATAACCCAGGTAATATAGCAAATAACTATAAGAGTAAACAAAATTTCTGTTATCATATCCATACTCCTGTATACCAATTATATCCCCATTGTATCATAAGAAATAATGCAATGCAAGTTAGAACAAATAAAATTATATTAACAAGTAGTTTCATTTATCCTTTAAAGATTTCGTAATAACACCATATCATTAATAATATGGGTATCAAAAAAATTAAAGTGACAATAATATCGCCAATCATTAACCACCAAAGTGTTTAAATAGTAATTCAAAATTTCCAGATATTGCTAAGCCTAATATAATACAACCTCCAATAATCAAATATCTCCATTTTTCTAATACACCTACTCTATCTGTTAAACCATTTTTCATAGACCTAATTTCTATCATTAATTTTTGTTCCGATAAGTAGATTAATTCTTTTAATTCTTTTGAGGTAGTAGAGATTCTATTATGTACTTCTTTGATAGTATTTTCTGTTTCTGCTCTTCTACTTTCAACTAATTCATACAAAGCTTTATCTGCAGCTTCTTGCTGTGATATTTTTTCTTCGTGTACAGCCAACATTTGTTTAATACTTGTTGCAACATCTGTAAGCTTTTCAATCGCATTATCTATTCTAATATGTATATCTCTGGAGTTCTTTATATCTTTTTTTATAGAAGCTATATCTACTTTTAATTGAGTGTGATTGTTTTCTATTGGCATACTTAATCCGTTTGTATAATAGTTATTTCGTTTTTTAAAGTTTGACTACCGATAGTAAGATTTTGTGCCTCTTTATCTTGTAGTATCTGAATATCTGCCTCATTAGCAGTTTCAGATTTTACATAAGCTCTATGACTATCGTTATATCTATTTATTATTGTATAGCCACTTACGGATGTATCAGCGTCAGCGTCATAAGTATTACCTAATGTTGATACTCTTCCTGTAGAAGTGGTACTTGTTGACACACCTCCAGAAGTGGTTGTTAAAGTTTGGGTTACATCTCCAGTAGTATAATTTAAAGTTTCTCCACTAGCAGTTACCTGTGTTTCTGAGCCACTATTGTCAACCCATTCAGTACCACAAGCACTTTTTGCTTTGTCCCAATAATAACCCCAATTAACACAATCTTCCTCATTATCAATATCGGCCAACCATAATTCTAATTCTGCGTCTATATCAAATTCATCTTCATAATTATATTCTTCTTCCAAAGTAACCTCATCTGATTCATTATTATAATCATAACCTGTATACCACCAATCATATAATGCGTCCCAATATACATCCCAATCTGCCCATTCCCATTCTGAAATATATTTTTTCTTTAAGTCTTTCATCTTCCAAGGTTTAGGTTGATTATCGCACATTTTATAATTAGGATAACTTCCGCACCAACCATATAATTTACCAAATATCTTTTTACTTTCTTTAGTCCAACTATCATTGGTTACTTTCATAGTCCAATCATCTTTGTACCAGTTATTTAAATAATCAATATAATCCTGTGTACACCAAGAGGAATCATAACCATTGTACTCACAATAATTTTGTATAGTTAATGTTGGAGGACCACCTTGGTTTTTATATTCATTATTATTATAATAATCATCATCTAATTTAAAATCTTCCCAAGTATATCCTTCAACAACTTCAACTACATTTTCATCTGCTGTATCTTCAACAACATCAACTTCATCAACCGTAGCATTCCAAGAAGTTAATCCATATTTTTCTAGCGTATCATTATAATCATCATAATAAGCGTCCCAATCTACTGCGTCCCAATCAATCTCATCCCAATTAATAGTATCCCAAGTACAATCTGAACAACCTATGGCGTCAAAATATGCTTGGTCCATTTCTGCATACATTTTCTTTGCGTCATCCCAATCCATAGTTTTTTCACCTTCGGCATCCCAAACTGAAATCTGATTATCTTCATCTATATAACCCCAATCTTTTAAATCATCTTCCCAAGAATCATAATAAGATGTATCAACTTCTTCTACAATTTCAACTAATGCTGTTTCTTCAGCTGATTTTGTTTCAACTATTGCGTCTGTTTCACCAACAGATAAATCTGTAGCAACAATTGTATTACTATCTTCTACTATACTTGCTTCTTCATTAATGATTGCCTCTTCCATTTCCTGTGCTTGTGCTTCTTCTTTTGACATTTCACTTTTTGATTCGTGGTCACCAAAATGTTTTTGAGATTCATCTTTTATTTCTTCTTCAAATTCATTTAACTCAATAATATCTTGTTTATTAGTTTCTATTTTTGGAGGTGTAGGAGTTAAGTCATTACTATAAACGGTTACTGAATGGTAAGCGTTAGTTATTGTTTGAGAACCTGCGTCATTGGATACGGTTACCATACCTACTAAACCTTGACTATCTGGTAATAAAGTAATTGTTGCTTTACCAGAAGTATCAACCGTTCCTGAAAAGGCAGTACCTTGTACCGTAATTGTGGCATTACCAGCATTGATATTAACTTCTCCACCTAATGTAGATACTTGACCTGATTCATATGTAAATGTACCAACATTAACTGATATGTTCATAGCCAATTCAATTGGTATAACGGAAGTATCAAAAGCAAATTCATCAATAATTAATTCTGTATTTGGTCCCATTGTAAATTTAGTTTTATCAACATATGATATTATCATACCACCATCTTCTCCCGTTTGGAGAAAATCGTTCATCTGCAACTCATAACCCATTGAGGTATTTTGAGTTTGACCATCACGCTCATTCCAAGTTTGACCCATTTGGCCTATAACTTCTCCAACTTTTGGACCTGTTATTTGTGAAAAAACACTAGTACAGAAAAGTACCAGGAATGATACTAAAAATAAAATCCTCTGCATTTTTAACATCCATTGGAAACAGTAGCGGTTACATCAGCTGTTTGATTATTTCTATTGTATGAATATGTACAATTGTCTGAACCATTTTGTGAAAAATTTAAAGTGTAATCGTAAATACTATCGCCAGTTATGGTTACATAACCAAAGTTTCCACCACCTGTTTGAGCAAAGTTTATATTTGTATCATCTGTATAAAGATAAATTTTAGCAGTATTATTTCCACCTGCCATATGTAATCGTATTGTATTACTATCACCAGAGATATATGTTCTCAACCAATTACTATCGCCTGATAGAATTGCTGAGTCTCCATATGGGTCTGTATCGGCACTAGTATAACTGGAGTGTATATCTAAAACATTTGAATTACCTATAAAATCGTGGAGTTGGTAATTACCTGTACCGTATGATGAAGTATGTATTGTATTTGAATTACCTACTATGTAAATATCCACACTTGCACCTTCACTACCCGAGCTGTCTGCGAAATATCCGTGTGAAGCAACCTGTGGACCAATTGCCTTATTTGCATTTGTATTAAATCCTTCTGAATCTGTTGTGCTGTACCATTGTACATCATTATTATCACCGTTCATAAGGACATATAAGAAATGATTATCACCTCTATTTTGAATCCAAAAATTATTTGAGTCACCAACAATATCTAAATCAACATTAAAATTTGCTGTATCATCTGCCCAAACGTCATAGTCTACTACATTTGAATCACCTGTAATAGTATGGTCATAATAATGACCTGTGGCATCCGTATCATCTATACCTAGTCTTAATTTATTAGAATCACCAGTCGCTGTATATAATAAAGTCATATCCTCACCATAAAAGTGTTGATGACCAGAATAATCTGATACATTACTATTACCAATTTGTTTGATAACAATTGTGATATTCTCTCCATTAATTTTAAATGGATAAGATGTACTATACCCTACTGTATTACCAGTACCGTCTTGTTTAATAAAGATTGATCCGTCGCTGTCTTGATTATCTTGTTGAATCCAAACTGAATTACCTGCGAAACAATTAATTGTTGTCGCTAGAAGAATCACTATTGCCATTACTATCTTTTTCATCTGACTTATTCTCCTCTTCTACTGTTTCGTCTACTTGGTTCCATTCTTCTTCTTCTATTATTTTCTCTTTTATACCGTTCTTACGTTCTTCTTTTTCTGCTTCTTTTATTTCCTGTGCCGCCAAGTATTTTAAATGTGCTTGATATTCATCCCAAGTTTTAAATTTTGTTCCATTTGCTTTGTTATAATTTTTTATTTCTAACTTTCTAGCTTTCTTTTCTTTCTTAAAATCTTCGTATGTTTTAACTTTCTTTGTTTCTGATTGAGTAACCGCAAGAGTTTCGGCTTCTTTTTGTATATCTTCATCTGTTTTAACTACTGGTGCAGGAGTTATTTCCCATACCTTTTTCTTTGCACCTTCTTGTATAATTTCTACTACACCTTTTTCTATTGCTTTTCTTATTGCATAGGTTACAGGTTCATTTCTAGCAACACCAATTTCTGTTTCTAATAATAAAGTATCAGCATCAAAATATTTAAATATATCTGCACCTGTACCTGTTGAAAATATAGTTTTCTCAACCGTAATTGATAATACTACTTCACCTGATTGTACATTTACTAATCTTAATATAATGGTTACTATATCTTGTCGGTATTGTTTGTTTGCTTGTAATCCTAAAATTCTAGCACCAAGACCACCTGATTTTACATTACTATCATACCCTACTATACCACCTGTAATATATGCACCAGCAAATAATAATGGTGGTAAAGGTTCGGCCTTATCACCTTTTACTTGTTGTCTTGTAGACCTTATTAATTTTCTTTCTTGTAATAAACTTGGTAAACTTGTTCTCTCTACAACTCTAAACCATTTACCATCTCCTGCGTCTTGTAAGGCCTTAATTAAAATCTGATATGATCCTTGAGTAACCGCTGTACTCATTGACGCAAAATTATTACCTGGTTTCTTTTGTCCTGTTAAATCAATGAAATCATAAACTGCAATTATAATTGGCTCACCAACAGGTGGTTGTAAAGTTCCAATTTCTTTATACTTAATTGTTTGTTTTCGTACATCAAAATCTGGTTTACCAGCACAACTAACTAACAATAAAGTTAGTAAAAATATTACCAAAGTTCTAAACATATTACGAATTATCTTCTTTAGGTAAAGTATAAGTGGTTACCGTACCATCTGTTTCTGTTACCACTACGGTTACGGTATCATTTAAACCTGTTGTTGTAGTAGTCCAAGTTATTATTTCACCACCAACTGGTGATGTAAATGTGCCAGAGTCTTGTTGTAGACCATCTGTACCGAAAACGTTATCTGTTATTTGTTTAGCAAGAGCGGTATAAAATCTTGCTTCTAAATTTGCTTTAAATTTGTTAACTGCTAGTGCTTTCTTATCTGCAATAGCTTTATCAGCTGCAGCTTTTTCAGCAGCTTTGATTGCGTCTTTTCTAGTTTTCTCAATATTTTCTATTGTCAAATAGTGTGAGGATTTTCCTTTACCACTAAATGATGGACTATGGAATTCAAAAACTATATCTGAAGCACTTGCATTAGAAACTATTAAAAGAAATACTATTATTGTTGCGATAAATCTCATTTTTCTCCCACTTTATATTGCTATTATTTATATGAAATAAATAGTAAAGATGATGAAATTACTTACAGGTACCTGGGGTGCTTGTTTGACTGCTTTAATATTGATTATAATTTATATTTCTAATCCTATATTAATACAAAAAACAAGACTTTCTGCTTTAGACAATTATCAAAATTTTGGAAACAATTATGAATCCAAAAGCTTAGTATTATTGGATATTTCGGATAACGCTTTAAAGAAACAAGGTCAATGGCCTTGGAAAAGAGATGTTATAGGTCGTGCTGTCATCAACGCATATAAAAATGGTGCGGCTCTAGTTTTTGTAAATTTGGTTTTTGTACATAAAGATAGACTAGGTGGTGATGAAATGTTTTTAAAAATGATAACAAAGTATCCTATCATCTTAACTGAAACTAAAGACGCAAAAAATTTAATCAGTATTAAAAGAAAAGTATTAGCTGTAGGTGATGTTGAAGTTCCTATTGATGTTGATGGCACTATTAGAAAACTTCCTCTTAAAAATTCTGTACCTGAAGCTATTTTAAAAGTAATTAAATTTCCTATACCAAAACAAGATAGTATTTGGATTGATTTCCGACATCAAATTCCTAGAATAGATTATACTGATAAAGATTGGTCGTCTATGAAAGGTAAAATAGTTTTTATTGGAACAACTTTCAAAGGTTCTACTTTCGTTCTTACTCCTAATGGTTTAAAAAACACACACGAAATTATGGCCTTATCAACTGAAACATTATTGTCTGGTAAATATATTACTAGACCTGATTGGTTACCTAAAGCAGAATTTGGTATTACTATAATTGCTTTATTATTCTTTTTACTTGTAATGCCTAGAATTGGATTGTTATGGTCTGCATTATGTCTAGTAGGTTTCTATTTTGATATAGCACTTGCAAGTGGTTATCTATGGACTCAACATATGATTATAACTGATTGGATAACTCCTACAATCATAGGCAGTATTGTTTGGGCTCATTTAATTTATAATAATTTTGCTAGAGAAAATAGATTAAAACTTCAAATCAAAAAACAATTTGAACATTACCTTGCTCCTGGTATGGTTAAGAAACTACAAAAGGATCCTTCACTATTAAAACTAGGTGGTGAAAGAAAAGAATTAACATTTTTATTTTCAGACATTAGAGGTTTTACTCCTATATCAGAAAAATTTAAAGGACAACCTGAAATGTTAACACGTTATGTTAATAAATTTCTAACTGCAATGACAGATATAATATTAAAAAATGATGGCACTATAGACAAATATATGGGTGATTGTATTATGGCATTTTGGAATGCACCATTAGATTGTCCTGACCACAAAAATATGGCAGTTAAATCTGCAATTGAAATGAGAAGTAAATTAAAACAAATGAATCGTAATAAAGAATTTAACCCTCCATTAAATATAGGTATAGGTATTAATACAGGTGATTGTCTTGTAGGTAATATGGGGTCTGAACAAAGATTTGATTATTCAGTAATAGGAGACGCTGTTAATTTAGCAAGTAGGTTAGAAGGTGTAAGTAAAAACTATGATACAAATATTATCATAGGAGAAAATACATTGGGAAATTTAAATTATAATTTATATGAAATTGACAAAGTACACGTCAAAGGTAAAACTGAAAAGGTTACTATCTATTCAATAGAAGATAACAAATAACTTAATACTCTATAAGGGTCTGCATTTGAAGCAGGTCGTCTATCTTCTAATCTTCCTCTATAACCATTATCAATTGTTGCAATAGGTATTCTTATACTTGCACCCCTATCATATTCGCCATAAGAAAAAGAATCAATACTTTGAGTTTCGTGTAGTCCTGTTAACCTTAAATCATTATCAGAACCATAATCACTTGCAACTTTAATAGGGTTATGGTCTTTTTTTAATGATTCACATAAGTGGTTTATATAATCTTTACCACCAATATCTCTCATCTGTTTGTTAGAAAAATTAAGATGTAAACCAGAACCATTCCAATCACCTGCAATAGGTTTAGGATCCCATACAACTTTAACATTATATCTTTCAGCAACCTTTTGTAAAATATATCTACTCACCCATAAATCATCTGCGGCTTTAAGACCTTTACCAAAACATTGATATTCCCATTGACCTAATGCTACTTCAGCATTAATGCCTCGTATATCTATACCTGCATTTAAACAAGTATGTAAATGTTCTTCAGCAACTTTTCTACCTGCAACACAATCAGGACCTACACCACAATAATATTCTCCTTGTGGTTTAGGATAACCTCTATAAGGCCAACCTAATGGTCTATCTTTTTCATACAAAAAATATTCTTGTTCAAAACAAAACCACCATTCGTTTTGTTCTTTTGGTTTACAATGTTGTCTGTAATTTGAAATGTGTGGAGTGTTATCTGGATTTTTTACTTGACTAAAAACAATCTTATTAATTCCATTAAAACCTTTATATTCTGAAACAGGTTCTAATATACAATCAGAAGATTTTCCTTCTGCTTGTTTGGTTGAACTACCATCAAAAGACCAAGCAGGAGCATTCATATGCAACGCAAAAGATTTTTCGTCCTTTGCCTTGACTTTAATTTTTGAGCGTAGATTTGGTTCAGGTGTATAACCATCTAACCATACATACTCTAATATCATAATAATATTTATTTCTAATAAAATATGCTAGAACTGCATACCAGATATACTGAAATGCCTATTATAACTGCAACGGCACATAGGCCTGCAATATAATATATGTTTTTCATTACTTTTTGCTTGTTAATTTATTAATTAATTCAAAAGCAACTTTAACTTTTTCTTCTAGCACTTTAATTCTATAGTGTGATTGTGCTAATACAACAATCAACATTATAAAGGCCACAAAGATTGGCCATAATCTACTTAACATTAATATTGCTTCGTTTGGATCCATTATTTTTTAAACTTCGCTGCCTCTTCTGAACCACCAGTAGCAGTTCCTTTACTATAAGAATGAGCACCCATACCTGCAAGGTCTCCATCCTTAACTATTAAATATTGATTTCTTATTTCTTCACCATCAAATAAACACTCTAATATTTCTCTTACACCAGCAGCGTATCTTGTTTGTGCTGATAAAGAAGTTCCTGAAGTATGTGGTGTCATACCGTGATTAGGCATTGTTCTCCAAACGTGGTCGTTAGGAGCAGGTTGTGGGAACCAAACATCCCCTGCGTACCCACTTAATTGTCCTGACTCTAAAGCTCTAGCAATAGCATCCTTATCACAAATCTTTCCTCTTGCTGTATTAATTATGTAAGCACCTTTTTTACACTTACTAATTAAATCATCATTAAACATATGTTCCGTTTCAGGATGTAATGGACAACTTATATTAATTACATCACAAACAGCAACTAACTCCTCAACTGAATTGTGATATATTAAATTTAATTCTTTTTCTTTTTCTTCAGACAATCTATGTCTATCAAAGTAATGTAGGTGTACATCAAAAGGTTTCATTTTTCTTAACATATCATAACCAATACGTCCTGCCGCAATAGTACCTACGTGCATACCTTCAACATCATAACTTCTTTTTACTGCATCTGCAATATGCCAACCACCTTCGTTAACTATTCTATGTTGATTGTGATAATCTCTTACTAAAGATAAAATCATCATAACAATATGTTCAGCAACTGACCTTGAATTACAATAGGTCACTTCTACAACATCTACTTTATTATCCATCGCCGCTTGTAAATCAACGTGGTCGGAACCAATACCTGCTGTAATTGCCATTTTTAAATTTGGTGCTGATTCGATTCTTTTTCTTGTTAGGTAATAAGGCCAAAATGGTTGTGAGATTACTACATCAGCGTCAACTAATTCTTTATCTGCAACACAACCTTCAGCGTCTTTATCCGAGGTCACAACTAAAGTATGTCCTCTATCTTCTAAAAATTTTCTTAAACCTAATTCACCAGATACACAACCTAATAATTCACCTGGGGTAAAATCAATCCCTTTAGGTGTTGGTAGTGTCATACCATCTGGATATTTTTCTAGTTTTGGTAAGTCTTTTACTGGGTATGATTTTGGCATACCATCTTTTGGGTCGTCATATAATATACATAATATTTTCATTGTTTATTTTTCCTTTTTACTAAATGGATTTAATTTTTTAACTTTATCAACAGAACCTTTACCAAGATTTTTTGCTTTATCTCCTAGTCCTTTTCCTGCGCCTGCTACTTTAGAGCCTGCATTTTTAACCTTATCAGTTAATCCTTTTAAGTTTGGTTTCCACATTATTGTTTCTCCTTATCCTTTTTCTTATCTTCAGGTTCATAATACTCTTTATACTTATCAACCAAGTCGTTCATATGTTTTAATTGATTTCTTATTCTAGCAAAATTCTTTGCAAGTAATTGAAAATCTTTATCACTTAATCCAAAGATTACTGGATCAAGGCCTTGTTCTTCCATCTTGGTAAATACTTCTACAGCATTATCAGATGTAATAATTATCCATCTTAATTCTTCTAATTGTAATGGGGTAGGTTTAGGTAAATCTAAATTCTGTCTAGGTTCTTCTAACTTAAATATTCTAAGCTTCTTTTCACCTATTGAGCAACCAACTAATAAAACACTCATTAAAATAACTAATATAATATTTTTCATTTTTTATTCCTGATATGGTACATAGTTTGGATTAGCAATACTAGGACACTCTCTATTGATTTCAGATTTTTTTGTTGCTTTAATTTCTAATTCTGTTAATGGTGCCCCACCAGCAATTTCAACGCACCTTGTAGCTGCAATACTACCTTTGTTAATTATTCTTTCAATTACTTTTGTTTTTTGTATTGCAAGTTTACCAATATCTCTGCCCTTCTTATTAAATCTTTTATCTAAATCATCTAAATCTTTTTTAAGAACCGTAAGAAGCTGATTCATCTTGTTGTTGGCTTCCAGTATTTCTTGGAAGTCTTCCTTTTGTTGAGCGATGAGTTCCTTTTGAGAACTCACCGCTTCTTCTAGTTTGATTTGATTTGCTTTTAGAATTGCATTATCACTTCGCAGTTTCATAACATACATTCCAGCGCCAGCAATACCGGCAATCATTATAACAGCAATCATCATTTTTAAATAACCAAACATAAAAATCTTCTAACCTTTTTTCAATATAGCCCAGACGCCATACGCAATTGCAGCCCAAGCCGCAATCTTAGCAAAAGGACCAGCGAACAATACCACTAAACCAAGAGCAATTAATACTCCGCCGTGTAATGATGTTAGTTCTTTTAATCTTCCTGATATATCCATAGGTTTTTTACTCCTTTTTAATATTATCTTTTATTATATATATGATAAAGTATCCATACTGCTTACTTATCAGACTCTTCCGTATGATCCGGATGAGCCATCTTTTCTAACCTTTTAATTCTTTTCATTAGGTTAGGAAATTTCTTCATTAGTTTTTCTTCTTTTGATAAAACTTGTATATTATATCTTTTAGCAGCCCAATTATAACATTGTTCTACTTTTGCATAGAACCATACACCCATTTTAGTTTTTCTAAACCAAGCGTTAGTTGACTGCCCGAGTATCGCACCTGCAATACTTGTTACCATCCAAAACCACATTAAATATTCTCCTCGTTAGGTTTGATACTCCATCTGCCAAACAATGCAACAGCATAGTAAGCAGAATATATTTTCCATTTTGGTACTGACGGTTCTGCGTCTAACATACCACATAGAAATACTTTGTCAGCTGCTTTCTTTGCAGCCTTAACTAAACTTTTATCTTCTCCAATTGTTAACCCATTACCAACTTCCGCCTCAGCATTCCAACGATATTGTCTTATTCTTTTATATAATAAATCGTGTATGATAGCTGCCCTTGCAACATCCCAAGGTGCTATAATTGCCCACGCAGCCCTAGGTACACTCGCTAAATCGGTTACAAAATCTTCTTTAACTCTTACTCTATTATTATTTTCTATTTGAATACCTACATCTATAAGAGCTTTTGTTTCATCATCTGTTAAATCTGTACAAGTATATAATAAATCTTTTTTCATTATCCACTTTCTAGGTGGATTATATTCTGCTGTTATCTTTGCATTAAACTTTCCCATATTATTTCTTTAAGGTTTTGATAAAAACTCTTTCGATTTAAATTTAACTTTTGCTCTATCTAATTTTCTTTGCAAAACTAAATTTTTAAGTCTATCTGATATTTCATTTTTTATTTTTTGACTTGCATTTATTTTTTTAGCTGTTAGCATTGGTTTAATTGTACCGTGGCTTCTTCCTAAATAAGATGAAAATGTTGTTGTATATCTTCGACTTGTTGTTGGTGCTGATTGATGTGGTGAACCCATAGACGCCATCGGTTTATATATATCAGCCGCTGGGCCAATACCAATGCTTGGATTACCTAGATATTCTTTAAAGGTCAACATATAATACTATTTTAAATCCTTAACTTTATCATTTATTTCACCATCAAATATAGATAATAATTTACCTGCAACTTTATTTCTTATAGTTCCTGGTACCATTCTACTTGAAGGACCTGCAAGTTCTTTTACTTTATTATCTACTGCATATCTAAACAATTTAACTGCTAAATTTTTATCAAACACGCCTCTTTTTTTCTTACGAGCAAGATTTAAAATAATAGGTTGTATTTGTTTTGCATATAAATCTGCGTCATTACTAGTCTGTAATACTAATTCTTTTTCACTATAAGATTCTTTTTGGTATCTTGTTAAAAAAGTTGAAAACTTATTTTCTTCTTTCTTTTTCTTTTTAACCAATATTCCTGGTTCGTGTGAAGGTGGCAAAGCCACATTGGAACCATCCCCTACTGCATTTGCAGGAGCATCCTCTTTTTGTGTTTCTTCATTTGCTCTTCTTAAAGCATTAGCAACATCTGGATGACTTGCTAAACCTTTTGCAATCTTTTCAATTGCCTTATAAGCACCTGAATAATTTCCTTGTTTATATCTAGGATCATTTAAAATTCCATACGCCTGTTTAATTTGTTGAGAGGTATAATGGCTTTTTTCTCCTAATTTTACTCTAAATTCTTTTAAATTCATATCCTTAATCTCTCTATATTATCTTCCGATATAACTACTTTTGCGTTTCTATCTTCGTTATAAAGTTCGTATATGTTTACTCCAAAAAATTTATCACTTGGTTTAACATCATACTTTGTTGAAACCAAATCACCAACTTCAGCTGTAATCTCATTATGTAAATCTCTTAATTCATCGGTCACCGTAAATCTACCTCTTGGTAAATAATCCATTTCTAAACCTTCTCTCAATTTATCATCATACTGAATTAAATCATTTTCTACTAGGTGTCTATAAAGTGCTTTTTCAATATCATTTGAATTTAAATAATTCTCTCTATCTTCTTTTAATAACATAACCAATGCAGCCCCATAAGTACCAATTTTACTTTTGCCACCTGGTATAGCATTAATTATTCTTTTCAAATTAAAAACAAATCTATGTAATAAAGTATAAGCATTTTTTTCACTACCTTTTGTAAGTGTTTTTGCTTTTCTTAATACCTTACCATTCTTATCAATAATACCTAATTGAAAAGCTTTAGTCTTTTCAAAAGGTGTAATCAACATCTTAATAACTCTATATGTAATTAATAAATCTATCGCTCTGCCCATTATAGTTCCTGTAAACTCTTTAAAATTGTTTTGTTAATCTTAACACTTTTTAATTCTTCATCTTTCATATAATTTAAATAGACTAAAAATGTTTTAAGTATTCCCCAAAACTCTCTTTCTATTTTGAACAATAACAATGTACAACAAGCTTCTACACCAAAAACATTATGTAAAACTACTATATGATTAATAATTAATCTAGTTTTCAGTTCACCTGTGGTCTTCCATTTACGAAATAATCTTTTGAGATATTTAAATCTCTTTACATCCTCATTAAATTCTTTTTCAGAATCAAAATTTGGATTATCATAATTTTTTATAGCGTAAAAAAGCCAATTATTTTTTGTTATTTTCTCAAACATTAACCATTAAACTAATTCAGCGTATACCTTAACAGCGCCGTTGTCTAATGTTTCATATTTGAAATTAATTTTTAAATCTTTGCCTTCTACTTTATCATCATTAATATCAGAACCATCAGTATCTTTGCCAAAACGGCCACCAAATCTAGTCACTCCAGTTGAAATAGTTCCAGATTTTTCAGCACCAACTTTAATTTGTTCTTTAAAATCTAAACCAATTCTATGTAGGTTTTGTTGTAAATTATTAATAGCTGCACCAGGGTTAATATATTCCCTGTCAGCAAGAGCACCTACAAATGCGTTAACTCTGGATAGAACCTCACTATCGTGTATGTTGTGTACACCGATAGATGAATCTTCTACGGAACCAGCGTCAACATCATTCCACTCTTTTAATTTTTGTTTAAAAGTTTTCATCCTTCTCCTCGTTAATTTTAGAAAGAGATTTGGAGTTCTCTCTTAACTCCGCAAATGTTTTTTTATCGTTAGCGCTTTCGGCGCAACAAACATCTTCCTCAAAATCTCTAACTATAGTTTTATCCATATTAAGTTGTTGCAATGTTTAAAGCAGCTTGTTTATCTGCTGGCATTGCTTTTTCTTTTTCATTTAATACTACTCTATTATCCTTAGCCCCTTCAACAGGTCTTCCTGTTGAAGCTTTTGGATCTTCAAGCTTTATTAACTTATCTACTTGCTGAATTGCACCATAGAGAGCATTTAGATTACTTTTCATAGTACCTAAATCCTTCTCTACACCTGAAATTCGTCCACTCACCATATCAAAGTCAGCCTTCAATTTAGCTCGTTCATCTTGTAGTGTTTTTATGTCAATTGCCATAATATCTCCTCTTTATAATTATAAAAATTACGCTGTTGCGTAACCATTTCCACCAATGATATTCCAATTACTATTTTTGAATATCAATATAACACTTTCACCTTCAGCGTTTAAAAGGACACTTGTATATCCTCTCAAATTAGTTGGTGTAATTGTTTGAGCATACGTACCAGACGTTGCTGTATCTAAAATGATTTTGACTTGTCCATCAGCACCATCTGCCAACGAACAAGTAGCGGTACCACTAGTACCATTAACTTCTGTAACCGCTGAGGTTACATCAATTGTTAAAGCAGTAGAGCCATCACTTGTTAGTGATTGACTAGTCTGTCCAAAACCAAGCCAAGAAGGCATATTATTGAACACATCTGCTGCTGTTATTTTTTTATTGATAGGTGTCCCAGCTGGATCATCTACCACGTGAAACAAATCTGCCGCTGCTAATGAGTCGCCCAAATCTGTTAATGCTGTTATTTTTTTATCAGCCATTTTTTTTCTCCTTATGTTATCCGAGTTAACGGTAAACTACTCTAGGTATTTCCCTAGACCATTGTTAATATAATGGGGGTGAAAACCACCCCCACTATGTACTATTTATTAAGCATCCTGTGAGTTAGTTAAAGCTACTAGAGTTTCGTAAGATACTCTACCTGCTCTACCTGTCTTACCAGTATGTTTCAAATTCCAACCTGCGTGACTCATAGCTGTTGTTGTTTCACTATCTTTATAATTAAATAATCCGATAGTTTTGCCAGTTATTAAGTTATCTTCAGTTGCATTGTTAAATAATTTTCCAGAACCTGCAGCTCCCATATTAGCAGCTGTCGGTGCTTTCTGCACTCTACTTAATGCCCATAAAGGTGCACTTCCGTGAGCGTCTGTATTTTTCCAACTTGACATATTATTCTCTCCCTCTTTTGTTAATTGTTAAGGTACTCAATTGTTATTATATTTATTCAAAACCCAATCTTTTGAGTTGTGCTATAGTCTTGTTTGTATCAGTATGGTATATTCCTATACCTCCTGCATTATTAAAGTTCTTCACATTTCTAATATAGTCATCTATTAGTATTGCAGGACCACTTCGTAATTTAGCATAGTTAGACTTTTCAGGCCTTGTAACCAAATGTACTCTGGATCCCGTCAATCCAATTCTTGTTTGTAACCACTTCTTTTTACCTGGTATACAATTTGGGTCCCAATTATTAGGTACATATGCACTTAATATATGTGGAGTATATTTCTTTATGTATCTCCACAATTGTTGACCCCCTCTTTGCCAAGGTAGGGTTGACCAAAAATTCTTTTTTGCAACAATCGGTGCCCACTTTTCTTCCGAAGCAGGCAAGTTCTTCCATTTTTCAATGGGCATACCTGTTAACCGTACTGCCGGAGTTTTAAAATCTGCCAGTACGCCATCCATATCGCAATAGATACGTGGCAGAGTCATTAATTTAAACCTCTCTTATATTCGGCTTTATATCAACCTTTGAAACTTTTTGTCCTGTAGCAGTTTTACCACCACCTAAATCATCTGAATTATCTTTTTGAGCTGCTAATGGTTTCTTCTTAGCAAAACCAGGTTTCAATTTTTTACCTTGAAATGCTTTTGTGCCAGGGGCAATCTTTTGTACTTTACCACCTCTTGCTAAAAAGTCTTTCATCAATTGATCCATTTGCTTTTGTTTTTCTGGACTTAACGCTTCATATTTAATACCAAATTCTTTTTTAATATGTGCTTGTTCTTCTTTTGATAATGCTTTAACCTCTTTAGATTCTTTATCTTTAGATTTATTTTTCTCAGCATTTTTAAGTGCTACATCATTAGTCGAATCTACATCATTATCTTCCTTCTTATCATTACCTATGTAAATATTGGTATCTTCACTTACAACTTTTGCAGCTGCGTCAGCAAGTGATCCTTCTTTTTGACCAAAATACGATTTAGGTTGTAAAGAAACTTTCGGTTCTTCTTTCACTATCGTTTTTTGTTCATCTTTTATTTTAGTAATAGTAGCTTCAACGCTGCCTTTTCTGCTATCTAAATATTTCTTATTCATTAATTGTCTCCTTACGACCTTCATTTTCAACACCAGAAATCATCTGTGCGTATTCGTGTTCGGTCTCCTCATTTTTATACTTATCTTTCTTCACAGGTTTACCACCCTTATCTTTATAATGTGGTTTCGCCCCTTTGTTTTTTAAATACCAAGCAAGAGCGTATATATTCTTGCCATCCTTACCATCTTCACCACCTAGTTCAGGATGTTTTTTCATTGCTCTTACAGAGCCTTCCCAACCTGGAGGTGATACTTCTTTAAACACTTTGTCTAAAGTTAATTCTTCATATTGGTTACTTAATAAACCACCATACATTTTATTGATAGTGTCTTTTTTAAATCCCCATTTATCCATTAATGCTTTTTTAGCAATATAAGAAACAAAATTAATTTTTGCTTTTGCTAATTGGTCTACCATATCAAATTCTTTATCGTTAATCCATTTAACTAATGCTTTATATTTTTCACCTGTAGGGTTAACCGTTTTGACTTGAGCCCATTGTTTTTTTAAATTATTTAATTGAGATGTTGTAAATTGTTCTCTTACTTCAACTGGTTGACTCTTATGTTCTAACTCGTCAAAACTCTTTTTATTTTCTTTTACATTATATTTTACATTACTATCTTCTTTAAAATTTAAATTGTGTTTTGTAATTGAAATATCTTTTACACCAACAGATTTTAATTGAGCTGCTTTTTTATCTGCATCCACTTTTGTTTTATATGCTACAGCAAATCTTTTTCCATTTTTAGGGTCTAAATATCTAACTGCAAATCCTGGTTGTAGACCTTCTCTAAAAGTTTTAAAATCTTCTGCCCTTACTCGGTCAATATCATATCTTCTTAAATTCATTCTCTTATCTAATATCTTTGATACTAATTTTTTAGCAGAATCTTCATCTTTACTATCCACTTTAATAGTTCCTTTTTTCTGTTTAACTATATTCGCACCATCTTTTGTTTTATGTTTAGCAGTTTTAGTTCCTGTATAACTTACTTCAAAAGGAGCTTCCTTTAATTCTGGAGTTTTTTCTTCCTTCACATAAGTACCTGGTTCTACTTCAGCTGCCATTGGTTTTTGTCTTGCTTGTTTAGCACGAAGGTCTGATAATTCTTGGCTTAATTTAAGTTTTCTTTTCATTACAGCCGTTCTCATTTGAGGATCTTTCATTTGTTTAGGATCATTTTGAATAGATTGTAAAACTTTTGATTTTTCTCTATAGTCTTCCATATCTCTTAAAGCTTCATCTAATTGTTTATCTTCCCAAAACTTAACAGCGTTATCTGCCTTATCTACTTGTTCACTCCAAATACCTGGTCGTCTTAATTCTTTAATTAATTTAGGCACATTTTTTAAAACTTGGTCTGCTTTTGCTTTTATGAACATAGATACTTGCGAATTGGTTTTAAAATATTCTTTCTTTATATCTTCAGCAAGTTCTACATACATTCCTAAATGTGCAATACTTTGTCCAACTAAATGAGCAAGTTTCACTCCTTCATCTAATACTTCTTCTTCTTTAACTTCTTTATTTGGGTTAAAACTAGCCACTTTCAATGAAGATTTCCAATGTTCTACACTATCAACATCTTTATCTGTAAATTTATGAAAATCACCATTTTTATCAAAAACTTTTAAGTCATATTGTCCGTTCTTAAAACTAACTTTATCAATAACATATTGTCTACCTTTAACCGTAATATAATTATTAATTTTTAAAAGTTGTTTTTGTTGCGAATTTAATGCTTCATTAATATCTTCTTTAACAATATCTTTATTTTTAACATTATTTGGAGTTAAAGTTCTTCCTGATGGAAATAAAATTTCAACAGAATAACTTCCATCACCGTGGTCTCTTATTACTTTACCTTTTTTATCAAAATGAGCACCACCTTTATCTACAAACTTTACTTTATCTCCAACTTTAAAAGATTCATTTTGTCTTTCTTTTTCTTCTTTAAGTTTATCATAGTTCTTTTTAAACCAAGCGTGTGCTAATTGTTTGTTAGATGTTGTATATACAGTTTTTCCATCACCATCTAATACATTATACTGTCCACCTGAAGATGATACATAAGGTTTTTGTTTACTTTCTTTTTCTTCATTAGCTCTCATTAATGCAGTTTCAACATCTTTTTCTTTTGATAAACCTTTTGCTATTTTTTCTATCTCTTTTGTAGCACCAGTATAATTTCCTGCCATTTTTTTAGCAATCTCTATCGCTCTCTTTATTCTTAATATTTGTGAAAGTCGCTCATCTTCAAACATACCTGCTGATATTGTTTTTATTAATTCTCTTAATTCTTTCTTTTCACTATTTGATAGACCTTTTGTTTCTTGTTTTTGTAAAAGTTCTCTAACTCTATCATTTTCACCACCTTCTTTTAATTCTTCTTCTATAAACTTTTGTTTCAACCAAACATTTAATTGTTTTTTGGTTACAAGAGCTTTTCTACCATAATCATAAACTATTTCATATTTACCATCACTTACATATTTGCCCTTTGGTTTAAAAGTAATTGATTTAAAATTTGTAAATTCATCTAATACTTCTTCATCACCTTCTTTAATCTGTTTTTTCTTATTTGGTTTACCTGTGTCATCTGTTTCAGGTTCATTTTCTGCTGATTGCATATCTCTCAATTTTAAGTTCATTGTTTTTAAATCTGCTGTTGCAAGAGCGTGTGGTGTTTTTTGTTTAGGATCCCCAAGGTCAAACTTAGCAACTTTATCTTTCTGCTTGTTTATTTGATCCTTTATCTTTTTAACTTTTTCAAAGTGGTCATCCTTTTTAACTCCCCCACCTGAAACTCCTGCAGGAGGAGCAACTTCTTTAAGCATTTGCTGATGTGTATTCCCTGGCATACCTGGTCGTGGTTTCCATTCAGCAACTTGGTTTAAAGCATTCTGCCAACTTTCTAAATATTTACTCATATTATTCCTCTATCTTAATATTTGTTTTGCATTGATAACATTCCCAATATCTTGCTTTGTATCTTGGACCTGGGTTCTCACAATTGTTATCTTTCATATAAGTTTCTTTTAATTCTGGAGCATTAAAATTAACTTTCACTATATCTTTATTCTCATTCTTTGTATAAACAGAATATTGTTTAGGACCTTGTGGTGTAATAAATGGTGAATTTAATTTAATTTCTTCACCTTCATATTTTTCTGTTATTATTTCTGAAGGATATATGCCCCATATATTTACCTTTTCAGAAAATTCTCTAAACGATTTAAGTTCTGGTGTGCCTAATTCTCTTTGCATTTCTACTTTAGACTTGTTATACTTACGTTTAAATTGTTCTGCATCCAAATGTTTAATATCAATAGCGATATCCTTCATTCGGCCTTCTCTTATATTCTCATTTGTATCAACAATTTTGTTAACCATCTTATTATAAACCTCGTCTAATTTTGCTTTCCACTCTTCCTTATAGCGTTCCTTATATTTATCTATTGTATCTACGCTATTATACCATTCCTCTATATCATTTAATTCAACCTTTTGTATAACGCCTTTAACAACTTGTTTAACTACGTTAATTCTATTATTCGCAGGCGTACTAGGTTTGTAAGTAGTGCCTTTGTAATTTGGATCATATCCTGCCTGACCTGGGGTTGTTTTTGATGTATGATTTGCATAATCGTGCCCCATATCATAAGCTTCTTTTGGACCTGTTTGTCTGAAAGATATGTTATCCTTTTTAACTTCTTTCGTCATATTTTTACCTTCTATAATTTCCTTTGCACGAGCTTCCATTTCAATTGTATGTACAGGTGTTTCTATAATATTGTATAACCAGGTCTTATGTAATTCTTTATTGTCATCTTCCAAGGTAACATAATTTGTTCCTCGTCTAACAATAACGCCTGTGATTTTATTAATCATATCATCTACAATATCGCCAACCCTATATACATCTTCTCTAATGTACTGGTCTCGTAATGTGTTTCTATCTAACTCCTCTTTTGTTGAGGCAGTTATAAATGGTTTGAATCGTAAGAGACCTGCCATTGATTGTCCCCCTACTACTCCACCATCGTAATTTGCGTTTAACTTTTTAATTATTAATTCTTTTTTAACGTGACTCAATTGCTTTCTCACGTGGTCCTCATCTCTAGCAGAAATGATTCTAAAATCTTTCTTCTCACTCCCTTTTTCCCATACTTGAAATTTGTGAGATAAATCTTTTACCTTTTCTGCTAATGTAGGATCAAAACTTGCAGCTAAATTCATTCCTTTTCTTACTAATTTAAATAAGGTTTCAGAATTTTGTATTGAAAAATTCCTTGGCAATCCTTTTTTAAATGAAGCGAAATCTTTTTTCTTTGCAGCTGTTCTCATTTTACTTGCTGACATTCCCATTGCGCCTTCGGCGTCTGGATCTCTTTCTCCTGCTGACACAATATTGACACTATCAAATTCATAATATCCGTGTGCCTTTCCTTTTACTCCATTATATTTTTTAATGATTGAATCAAATTCTCTTACTCGGTCTGACCCGACAACCATTGTTAAATCTGTAAATCCTTTTTTATATAATTCTATTAAAATATCAAATACTTTATTTGAATTGCTTACAACAATATGGCCTGCGTGTCTAGGAAACATACGCTTCATAACAGCAACCTTTGTTCTAAATGCTAATGGATTCTTACTTGAATCTTTTGAACGGCTTAAGTAAATAAAATAGTTATCCGCTCTAATGCTTGCTACTTTATTCAACAACTTTTCGTGCCCAAGTGTTGGTGGGTTAAAACGGCCAAAGGTAAACACTATGTGTCTACCTCTAGCCTCGGTGATTTTTGACAATGATTTTAGTTCGTCTGGTGTTACCTTACCGTCTTTCATAATCTCTACCAAAGATTGGTAAAATTTGAGATAATGATACTTTTCTAACATTTTATAAATCACATTTTTTGGTAATTTATGTTGAACACCGAACTTACGTATTTCATCTGGAGACATTGGAGTACTGAAAGCATCCTTTCGGTCTTGCATTACTTTGTCTCCCATATCAATCAATGATTTGATAGAGTCTTTTATTTCATCTAACTTTGAAGCTACAAGTTGAGATAGATTACCGATTTCTTTAGGTGATAATCCCTGCAGCTCTGCATAATCAATCATATCCCTTTTTAGTTCACCTCTTATCACATCTATTTCAGCAACCTTATGCTGAAAATCCGCAACATATTTTTCAGGATCAAAGGTACTTGCTTCTGGTTTTCGTATAAACTTATTTTTGTTTATATCAAAAGTACCATCGGCCAATTCCCGATTCTTACTGAATATGGCTGGATCTATTATGGAAAAATAATTTATTATATGATTGCTCTTACCAATCTTTTTACCATTTGCTGTGCCTTGAAACTCTCTTATTTCTTCGTGTCTTTGTTCCTTCTCTGCTTGTGTTCCTGGAACATCAAATAAGATAGTTATATCCAAGTCAGCATCATCCCTATATGTTTTCGTTAATATAGAGCCTATTAATGTATGGTTAACTATTTTTCCAAATCTTTCAAATTGTTTAATTCCGTCTAGTATTTGTTTTCTTACTGCTGGTTTTAATACTGGATTATCAGTATCAGCTTTGTCAAAGATAGGTTTAGCATATGTTTGCCTAGGAATATCTATAATGGATTCTTTAAATGTTTTAAATGATTTTCTCATTACGCCCTTTTCTTCATCTTTAACTGATTAACAATCCATCTTTTAGCAGTAAAACTTTGTATAGGATTGCTCATCATTATTCTAATTTTTTTTGCTACTTTTTTTAATATATCTTCATTAGCATTATTGTTATCTACTATAATAAAATTTTTACGACCAAATAGATATTGAAATTTACCCATATTTGCTTGTACGGTTTTCCAAGATTGTTTGGTTACATCTACTGGCACTCGTCTTATTCTTCCAGCATTTCTTTCCAATGCTACATCTAAACTTGTATTAATAAAAATCATATAACAATCATAACCTAATTGTGTTCTTAATAATTGTACTTGTCTTTCAATTAATTGATAATCTCTTGCTGTACCATCTATAATTAATCCTAATCTTCCAATTAAATAATTTGTCATTAAATCTGTAGTTAATCTTTTTGCACTTGCTCTAATTCTTTCTCTACCTTTTATTTCTTCAGGTGGCATTGATAAAGAATAATCTGCAGCTATTAATTTTCTTTCAAATTGTTGGTCAGAATTTACAATCTTTAATCCACTTCCTGCAAATACATTATGGGTTACAAAAGTCTTACCTGACCCTGGACCTCCAGCAAGGAAAAATGCTTTAAAGATTCCTTTATCATAAACACCTTCAGTTATATGTGTTAAAAATTCTTTCATTATCCTCTAACCCAATTCTTAGCAACCGTAAAGTTTGCCGTACTAAATTCTAATCTATCTACTAACTTAACTGCTCTTCCCATTCTATCTACTGCAACATAACCTTCTGGATTGGTAACTCTAAATCCTTTATCTGTTTGTATAAATGTTCCAATAGATTTAATTTGATTCATTTTTTGTACTAAAAAACTTTTAACTCTTTGTAGAGTCATATAACTTGCAATTGCAAAATAAAGTTCAGTAGCGTATCGGTCTATAAATCTTAAACCATCATTTCTTATAGCAGCATATTTACTTTTTGCTTTATCTGTTTTTCTAGCATCCACTTCATCATCTAAAGCACTTGCATAATATTTTCTAAAATCATTGTAAGCACCTTTTGCTGATGGAACACTTTTACCTTTTTTAACATAATCATTAAAAAAGATTTTCAATCTAGCACCAACTGATAATAAATTATGTTGTCTTTTCATTAATTCTAAAACTGGTTTACTTTTTTTAATTGAACCTATTGCCATTCTTAATTGAGCGTCATATGAATCACTTTCAGTATTTGTAAATGTTGCAACACCAGTATTATCTTTATAACTTGCGTCATCATAAAATACAGCAGATGATTTATTAAAACTATTTACATTAACTCCAAAACTTGCTTTAAGTTTATCCATTGTACGACCAGAATAAGATGTGTGAAATATGATACCTAATTTTGCGTTTAGTATTCTTCTTGCTAAAGGAGTGTTTTCAGGCACAGCATAAGTTATAGTATTAGGTTTAAAAGCAATTGCTTTCTCTCCGTGTATGGTAACACCTTTAATGTCACCAGGAACAAAAAGTAAATCGCCTTGTACAACTCCTCTTATACCTAATCTTGGTAAATACTTTAAACAGATTTTTAATCTATCCGCTAAACCACCACCGTGATTACGGTCTATATCTCTATTCGTATAATTGATTTTTGGGGTAACATTGAAAATGGATTTTGAACCAACAAAGAACTTGCCGTTCTCAGGATTGGTACCACAGAAAACTGCTGGTGCACCATCCCATTTTACTGAAACATTAAGTTTAGAACCAGAAGATCCTAACATCATTGTTCTCAATGAGCTTAGGAAATTAACGGCATTAAGGCCGCCTTCATATCCGTTATTAACTATTTCGTCCTCTAAATGTTCTAGGTGTGTATTCCTAGCTTCATTTAAATATTGTTTGAAACTTTGCATTTTTCTCCACTATATCCATTTACAAAAAATCACTTACCCATTAACATATCACTTTGTAATACTATTTATATTAATATATCTTTATGAAAGGACCATTAATATCTGAAAACTCTTTTTTAGCCCCATAATATAATACACTTAACCATTCTTCAAATTTTTTCTTCTGGTCTATCTTATAATAAACTTCTATCCAACGCATACCTACTAGTTTAGAACACAATCTACCTAAAGTATTTCTATCTTTATTTTGATGTTTAAGTGCATATTTAATTATATCTTTAAGGTTAGATATTTTTTTACCTAATTCTAAAGGTGCGTCATAGTTAATTTTTTGTCCTTGAATTTTATACTTCTTAATTCTTTCATATTCTTTCAGAAAAAATATCAAAT
>LUMJ01000067.1_pt1 | contig 55769 bp, 42 predicted proteins | sample 729631 | NCBI WGS metagenome assembly LUMJ01 (sample SAMN03860266, study PRJNA289734) | marine metagenome | biome: seawater column; feature: ocean; material: water; isolation source: Red Sea water column Station 22 - depth 500m | place: Saudi Arabia: Red Sea | collected 2011-10-15 | depth 500 m
AAAAGATCAGGTTTTTTATCTTTTGTGTCTTCGGCTGGTTTTGTAGGGGTAGCTCTTGGAGTCGCAGTGTTAATTCTTGTCTCTTCAGTAATGAATGGATTTGAAAAGGAGTTAAGAGAAAGGGTTCTTCAATCTATCCCACATGCCTCTATTATTGGAGGTATTGAAATAGACCAGGTTCCTCAAGTTAGAGATATCCTTATAGAAAATAAAGAAATTGTAGCTAGTTCACCCTACATAGAGTCTCAAGGGTTAATTGGGTCTTCCGAGTCACTCAAGGGAATTTATATTTTTGGTGTTAATCCTGATTTGGAAAATGAAGTATCAATAGTGGGTAAAAGAATAATTGAAGGTTCATGGAAATCGATAGAAGAAGAAAAATATGGAATAGTTGTTGGAGATATACTAGCTTACCAATTAGGTATTGGAATTGGCGATATGGTTAATGTGCTTTTCCCTGATACAACTCTAAGCTTAGCTGGCATTCTACCCAGAACTAAGAGATTCAAAGTGACAGGTATCTTTAGTATAGGAGCTCCAGAGATGGACCAATCTTTTGCTTATATCAATATAATTAATGCACAAAAGTTACTCAGGCTTGATGATACTGTTCATGGAGTTAGGATTAGATATAAAGATTTATTCCAAGCACCTCAAATGGTTCACTTAGATACCATAAGGGTTAATCTAGCTCTCAACACTTATTACTCTTCAAGTAACTGGACTAATACTTATGGGACTCTTTTCAAGGCCATAAACATGGAGAAGTTCTTAGTTTTTCTTTTATTGTCTTTAGTTATTGTGATTGCAGTTTTTAATATAGTTTCTTTATCAGTTATGACTATTAATGAAAAAAGATCACAAATAGCAATTCTGATGACTATTGGTGCAACCCCTTCTTTTGTTCAAAAGATATTTATGTATTTTGGTAGCATAATTGGTATTAGTGGAACTTTACTAGGATTGCTGATTGGCTTAGTTCTTGCTTACTTTTTAGGTCCAATTATTGCTTTTATTGAAAATCTATTAGGAATGAGGTTTTTGGAAGTCTATTTTATTAATTACTTTCCAGTTGATTTAAGAGTGAATTGGATAGTAGCTATATGTTTAATTTCAATATTTTTAACTGTTTTAGCAAGCTTATATCCATCTAGATTAGCATCTAAGATAAACCCAGCTGAGGTACTTAGGTATGAATAATCTACTCTTTAAATGTTCTAAAATTTGTAAGAACTTCTATCAGGGAGAAGCAATCATTCAAGTATTAAAGGATATAGATTTTAGCTTAGAAAAATCTTCTAGTGTTGCTATTACTGGTCCTTCTGGTTCAGGAAAAACAACACTACTAAATGTCCTATCAGGCTTAGATAGTCCTACATCAGGCGAAATAATCTTTAGTGAAAACGACATACATAATTTAAATGAAAAAGAAAAAGCTTTAATGCGAAATAAAGAAATAGGTTTCGTTTATCAATTCCACCATTTATTACCAGAATTCACTGCTCTTGAGAATGTTTCATTGCCAATGTTAATTTCAGGTATTCCTAGTGATGAGGCTTTAGAAAAAAGTAATTATTTATTAAAAAGAGTAAATCTAAATGATCGAGTAAGTCACAAACCATCGGAATTATCTGGCGGAGAAAGACAAAGGGTTGCAGTAGCTAGGGCTTTATCTAATTCACCCTCCTGTTTGATGATGGATGAACCTACTGGCGATTTAGATACTTATAATGCTCTTAAAACAGTAGAAACTATCTTGGAGTTATCTCAAGAATTAAAGATTAGTTTAATCATTGCTACTCATGATGTTTCTTTATCATCTAAGATGGACAGAATATTTAATTTGTAGGTAAGACAGTGGAAAGTACAGATATTTTAGATAAAACAAAACCTTCAGATTTTAAGATCTACAGAAGGCTTATTTCCTACGTTTTACCTTATTTTCCTCAGTTCTTGATAAGTATTTTAGGTTTTGCAGTTTTTGCAGGTTCACAAGTGGCATTTGCTGAATGGTTAAAACGTGTTATTGATTACGTAGACAACCCATCTGATGATTTAAGATTGATATGGCCCATATTATTGATTCTAATAGCCCTAATAAGAGGGGTAAGTTTTTTTGTAGGGAATTACCTTTTAGCATCTATCTCTAATAGATTAGTACATGAATTAAGAACTGATCTCTTTAACAAAATACCAGTTTTACCTAGTTCTTTTTTTGATACTAGAAGTTCAGGTCATCTAGTTTCTCGAATTACATTTAATGTCATGCAAGTCACTGGAGCTGCAACTAACGCCCTGAAAATTCTTATAAGGGAAGGGCTTCTAGTAATTGGACTCGTTACCTATCTTATGCTTTTAAATTTTAAATTGGCTTCTATTTTCTTTATTGCTGCACCTTTTATAGCTGTAGTGGTTGCCTACGCAGGAAGGAGATTAAGAAAAATAAGTAATCAAATCCAAACTGCTATGGGAGATGTAACCCATGTAGCATCAGAGACTATAAGTGCTTATAAGGAAGTTAAGGCTTTTGGTGGGGAAGAATATGAAGTTAATAGATTCTTTAGAGCTAGTGATAATAATAGGATGCAGAATCTAAAACTTGAGGCTACCAATGCACTAGCTTCTCCACTAATACAGTTTTTAGTTTCTGCTGCATTAGCATTAATAACTTGGTTAGCTCTTGACCCTACTGTTTTGGAATCTATGAGCCCTGGTGGATTTGTAGCATTCTTTGGTGCGGCGGGCATGTTAGCAAAACCAGTAAGGCAGCTTTCAGAAATAAATAGTCAAATTCAAAAGGGACTAGCTGCAGCAAGCGATATTTTTGAACAACTTGATGAGGAACCAGAAAAAAATGAAGGTACTTTTGAGAATGATAAGATTGAAGGACTAATAGAATTTAAAGATTTATCGTTTTCTTATAACTTTGATTCTTCAGAGGTTCTAAAAAATATTAATCTTACTATTAACCCAGGAGAGACCGTGGCTTTTGTAGGTAAATCTGGAGCTGGTAAAACAACTTTGGTTAGTCTTATTCCTAGATTTTACGGAGATTTCACTGGTAATTTAACAATTGATGGAATAGATCTAGAGGACTATGAAATAAATAATCTTAGATCCCATATTTCGTTGGTTGGACAGAATATTACTTTGTTTAATGACACCATCAATAAAAATATAAGTTATGGCTCTATAAGTGAAGAATTTGACTTAATACAGTCAGCTTCCAAGAAAGCTCATGCAGATGAATTTATTAAAGCGTTACCCGATGGGTATGAGACTGTGGTAGGTGATGATGGTGTTTTGTTATCTGGTGGTCAAAGACAAAGGATTGCTATAGCAAGAGCTATATTAAAAGACTCTCCTATCCTAATTCTTGATGAAGCTACATCTGCTTTAGATTCAGAATCGGAAGAATATATTCAAGATGCAATGTCCGAACTAACTAAAGGCCGTACTACTTTAGTTGTAGCTCATAGATTATCTACCATCGAAAGTGCGGATAAGATCGTCGTGCTAGATGAAGGAAAGATAGTAGAGCAAGGAACACATAAGGAGCTCTTAAAGAAAGGGAAACATTATGCAAATCTGCATGCCAAACAGTTCAAAGATGATTCAGTTCCCCAAGAAGCTAAGGTGGTTAAAGAATTTGAAGACTATGATTTATCTAGCTTGCCTCCTTCAAAAGATCATACGCCTTACCTTGAAAAAGCTTGGTATAAAAAAAGTCTTTGGTTATGGCTTCTTTGGCCTTTTTCTTTAATTACAAAAAAAATTTCTAAAAGAAGGTTAACTAAATTTCTAGAAGGAAGTACGAAAACTTGGAGTGCTGATATTCCCCTCATTGTAGTTGGCAACATTGTGGCAGGTGGAACAGGTAAAACCCCTTTTGTAATCTGGCTAACTAAGAAACTATCTGAATTAGGCTACAAACCAGGTGTTATAAGTAGAGGGTATGGGGGCAGGGCAAAAAAATACCCCTTAATCGTTAATGATTCAACAAGAGCTAGGATATCTGGAGATGAACCAAGGTTAATCTTTCAAAATACAAACGTACCGGTATACGTTTCTCCTAACAGAGTAGAAGCTGCAAAACAAATGATAGAAGAAACAGATTGTAATGTAATTATTAGTGATGATGGACTTCAACATTATGAACTAGGAAGGGATATAGAAATTGTTATTTTTGATGGCTACAGAGGGATAGGAAATAATTTATGCTTGCCCGCTGGTCCTTTAAGAGAGCCAATGGAAAGAATTAAGTCAGTCGACTTTATTGTAAGTTCTAGTAGTTCTTTAACCAAAGAAGGTATAACAGAAAATGCCATTATGAAATTTAAAGCAACAGAATGGGTAAGACTCTCTGATCAAAAAAAAGTAGCTCTAGATGATTGGCCATTGGGTAAAATAATTCATGGTGTAGCTGGTATAGGTAATCCTTCCAAATTTTTTGCTACTTTAAAAGAACTTAATTTTAAAGTTATAGAGCATTCATTTCCTGACCATTATCAATTTACAGAAGAAGATTTCACTTTTTCAGAGCAGCTTCCTATAGTTATGACAGAGAAAGACGCGGCACGATGTCATAAACTAGATATAAAAAATATCTGGGTTTTAAAAATAGAAGCAGATTTACCAGATAATTTTGCTGTTGAATTATTAAATAAAATAAAAGAAGAAGATGAGTAAGATTGATAATAAGCTAATGGAAATTCTTGTTTGCCCTGTATCAAAGAAAGCTTTAGTACAAAAAGACGATGAGTTAGTTTGTTATGAAAGTGGGTTGGCTTATCCAATAAGAGATGGTATCCCAATAATGCTGCCTGAAGAGGCAAGAAAGTTAAAGAAAGATGAATTAAAAGAATAATGTCTTTTATCGTAATTATTCCAGCAAGATATTCATCGAGCAGATTACCCGGAAAACCACTAGTTGATATTGGAGGCAAACCAATGATTCAGAGGGTTTACGAATTAGCTGAAAAAAGTAAAGCCGATGAAATCTATATAGCGACTGACCATAACGATATCATAGACTGCTGTTCATCGTTTGGTGCCAAAGCTTTAATGACCAATAGTCAACACCCTTCAGGAACAGATAGAATTGCCGAAACTTCAAAGTTATTAAATCTTTCGTCAGACTCGGTAGTAATCAATGTTCAGGGGGATGAGCCGTTTTTAAACTTCTTGGATATAGACAATCTTGCTGATTTTTTTATTCAGGAAAGAAGGTTTGATCTTTGTACTCTTTATTCAGACTTTACCAATCAGCAAGATATAAGCGATCCTAACTTAGTTAAATTATGGTTGGATAAAAAAAATACTGTTAAAGCCTTTTCAAGAAGAGAAGATTTTCTAGAGAAAAGCCAATTTTTAAGAGCTTTACATATAGGTATATATATTTACAAAGTTGATTTCATAAAACAATTTGTTAATTGGAAACAAAGTAACAATGAGAAAAAAGAGAACCTAGAACAGCTCAGAGCTCTTGATAAAGGAAAAAAGATAGGTGCTATTAAATCTTTATCTAAAGAGCACATCGGCATAGATACAAAAGAAGATTTAAATAAAGCTAGAGAGTTAGATTTAAATGGTTGATATAAAAAAAAATTATTCTTTAAAGGAACTGAATAGTTATGGATTTAACTATTCAGCTGAGTTTTTTTGTGATGGAAATTCTGTTGAAGAATGTCATGAATTTATTAATTTTTGTCTAAAGAAAAAGAAATCTATCAAGTGTTTTGGAGAAGGGACTAATGTAGTTCTAACCAAAAATATTGAAGGAGGAGTGTTAAGAGTATCTATACCAGGAAGAATAAAAGAAGAGGATATTGTTAATGTCGGAGCTGGCGAGAATTGGAATGAAGTTGTCTTATGGACCCTAGAAAATAAATTATTTGGTTTAGAAAATTTAGCTTTGATACCAGGAACCGTAGGGGCAGCTCCTATACAAAATATTGGTGCATACGGAGAGGAAATTAGTTCAAAATTAATTTCTCTTGAAGCAATTAACTTAAAGACAAATGAACTGATTTCCATGAACAATGAAGAATGTAAGTTCAGCTATAGAGATAGTGTCTTTAAGCTAGAAAATAATGATCTATTGGTATCTTCAATAAAACTTAAACTTACAAAGGAGCCTAAAACTAATACAAGCTATAAGTCATTAAATAATTATCTAATTAGAGATGATATAGATCCTGATTATGCAACACCTTTTCAAGTTTGCAGAGCAGTTACTTCCATTAGAAATAAAATATTACCTAACTACAGACACGAACCTAATGTAGGTAGTTTTTTTAAAAACTTAACTGTAAAGGAACAAAAATTAGATGATCTGAGTAATAAGATATCCGGTCTTCCTTATTATAAAAATGCTGATGGGTTAACTTATAAAGTTCCTGTGGCTTTTCTCATAGAAAATGCAGGATGGAAAGGATATAAACAAGGCAAGGTAAGAGTTTCTGAAAGACATGCATTGGTACTAATTGCAGATGAAGGTGCTACTAGTGATGAACTTTTAAGCCTGTCTTCAGCAATTACAGAAGATATCTACGAGAAGACTCAAGTTAAAATAGAAATTGAACCTGAGGTTATTTAAGTGTCAATTTTTTTGACAGTTGCCTTACTTCATTTGTTTGCAGTAGCAAGTCCAGGTCCTGACTTTGTATTAGTTAGCAGACAAAGCTTTAGATACGGAAGAACGGTAGCTATTTGGACGAGTGTAGGTATAGCTATAGGAATATTATTTCACGTTATACTATCCCTCACTGGCCTAAGCTTATTATTACAAAATCAACCTTATCTCTTTTGGTATTTAAAGTTAGCAGCAGCTTTGTATATAGGCTATTTAGGGCTTACTTCTTTAATTTCAAAAAGTCCTATCAACTTACAGAATAACTCTACGGACGAGGATGGAAGATATTTAAAATCTATAAGTACAGGATTTCTTACAAATGCACTTAATCCTAAAGCTTTCATTTTCTTTATCACTGTATTTACTTTAGTTATTAATAAAGATACTGGGATAGTTACTAAGAGTCTTTTAGGAATTTACATGTCGATGGCTACTTTTATTTGGTTTACTTTTATAAGTATTCTGTTAACTAATCAGAAAGCTACTGAAAGATTTGAAAAATCTATTCCATGGTTAGAAAAAATAACAGGATTATTCTTGTTAATATTAGCAATTCAAATAATATTTCGAGAAAGCTTTTAGTATATAAAGATTTTAATGAATACAACGAATCCTGGTTCCATACTTAAACAAATTTCAAAGTACAAAGATGAAACTTTACCTCCTGTCCATTTATGGAATCCGCCACTGTGTGAAAATGTAGAAATGCGTATAGACAGAGAGGGTAGGTGGTTTTTCATGAACTCTCCTATAGGCAGAAAAAGGATGGTAAAACTTTTTAGTAAAGTTCTAAGACTTGATGATGATGGTGAATACTATCTAGTGACCCCAGTAGAAAAGATAAGAATTGAGGTAGAAGAAAGGCCTTTTTTAATTATTGATTATCAATTAATAACAAAAGATAAACGACAATTAATAAGTTTTGAGACAAATACAGGTGATATATTTTTATTGGACAAAGAACATCCCATCACAGTATCTACAAATCCTAAAACAGATGAACCTAAACCATATGTACTGGTTAGATCAAATCTTGAAGGAATAATATCTAGGAATATCTACTACAAGTTAGTGGAGTTGTCTGATGCTAAAGAAGAGAATGGCGAAAATATTTTTCTATTAAAAAGTAATAATCAAACTTTTGAAATAGGGCGTCTAAAAATTTAATTCATTTACTTTAAACATAAAAAAACAGAGCCGAGGCTCTGTTTAGTTCGAGTTCGAAAGTGTCTAAGCTTGAGTCTTTTTTCTTAGCTCCTTGATAAATTTCTCTTTTTATCTTGGTGGTCTAAAAGTTTTTTTGCTAGCTTTACTTTTAGAGCTTTTCGCCTTTCGTTCTCTAACCTTTTTAACTCTCCTTTTCTCGTCTCGAGTTGGTTCCAGGTCGGTTAAATTGGTCTAGTGATATGGTATTGATTCATCTTTCAAAATTAGATGACAAGGTTGGTCTTCCGCATGGTTTGTATTAGACAGGAAAACTGATGAGAGTTTATCAAAAGAAATAATTCCGTCTGGTTTTGGGTATGAAATTTTTGACATTTTATTTGCTTCTTTTAGACAAGCATGGTCTGGCTCTGGTGCCCTCAATGTAAAAGGTAATTTTCCTCTGAAAATGAATTGATCAATTCCAGCTAATAGAACTCCAAGATAAGGCCCAAACTTATGTAAAAAAGGATTCCAGTTTCTTGCTTTATAGAGCTCACTATTTACCCAAGACGAAGTAAATTTCTCCTCATATTCTTCTAGATCAGTTTTGCTACTTTGAATTGAACTAAAAATAGTTTCGGCTGCTATCATTCCTGATTTCATGGCAGTATGAGTCCCCTTGATTCTAGGAAAATTTAGAGTTCCTGCATTATCTCCAATTAATAATCCGCCTGGAAAATTCATTTTAGGTCTAGATTGAAGTCCGCCTTTAATTAATGCTCTAGCTCCGTAGGAAACTCTTTTGCCTTCTTTTAAGTATTTACTTATTGAAGACTGATGTTTCCACTGTTGAAATTCATCATACGGGCTTAGGTGAGGGTTTTCATAATCTAAAGGAACGACATATCCTATATAGGCTTGGTTATTCTCACCATGATAGAAGTAAGAACCTGATACAGTTCCTTTGGATGGCCATCCTAGAGTATGTATAACTAATCCTTCCTCATGCAGTTCTGGCTTTAGGTCCCAAACCTCTTTGAATCCAATGCCATAGTGTTGAGGATCTTTACCCTCGTCGAGGTTATATTTATTTATTATTTCCTTACCTAAATGACCTCTGCAACCTTCTGCTAACACAGTGAATTTAGCTCTAAGCTCAACCCCTGGTTCATAACCAGGTTTTTTTTCACCTTCTGAATCTATACCCATATCTCCAGTTATAACTCCTATAACTCTGTCATTTTCATAAATTATTTCGGAAGCAGGGAACCCTGCAAAGATATCTATTTCTAAGCTTTCTGCGTATTCCGCCAACCAACGGCATAGATTTCCTAAGCTAATAATATAATTTCCATGGTTTTTGAAAGTTGGAACTATCATAAGGGGTGCAGGAATGGTTAGAGATTCACTAAGTAAATATCTAACTGAATCTTTATTGACTTCAGTTTTTAATGGAGCGCCTTTTTCTTTCCAATCTGGAATGAGTTCGTTTAAGGCCTTAGGGTCTATAACATTACCAGAAAGTATATGAGCTCCGACTTCTGATCCTTTTTCTACTATGCAAATAGATATTTCAGATTGATTCTCTACAGCCATCTGTTTCAGTTTAATGGCAGCAGAAAGTCCTGAGGGACCAGCACCGACAATAATCACATCGTATTCCATAGATTCTCTTTGTATTTCTTCCATAAGTATCTTTTATTTGTAAGCTAGTTTAAGCAGATATAGAATAGCGCCTCTATTTTTATACCATTATAAAGGATTTGCATATATGAAGGTTCTAGTTCCAATAAAACGAGTGGTTGATTATAACGTCAAAGTCAGAGCAAAATCAGATGAAACTGGTCCGGATTTAGCCAATGTAAAAATGGCTATCAACCCGTTTTGTGAAATTGCTGTTGAAGAAGCTGTTAGGCTTAAAGAATCTGAAACTGCTCAAGAGGTCATAGCAGTTTCGATAGGGTCTAATGCGTGTCAGGAGCAACTAAGGACGGCACTAGCTTTAGGTGCAGATCGTGCAATTCTAGTAGAAACAGAATTAGAAGTAGAGCCACTTGGTGTCGCTAAATTATTAAAAGCTGTGGTAGAAAAAGAACAGCCCGATTTAATTATATTAGGTAAACAGGCCATAGATGATGACTCAAACCAAACAGGTCAAATGCTGGCCTCTTTACTTTCTTATGCTCAGGGTACGTTTGCGTCGGAAATAAAAATTGAAGACGATAAGATTGATGTTACTAGGGAGGTTGATGGAGGACTGCAAACTGTCTCATTAAATCTTCCAGCAGTGGTAACCACAGATTTAAGATTAAACGAACCTAGATATGCTTCATTACCAAATATTATGAAAGCAAAAAAGAAGCCTTTGGACACCTTAACCCCTGAAGAGTTAAATGTAGATGCTTCCCCTAGGATAGAAACTCTAAAAGTTTCGCCTCCTCCAGAGAGAGCTGCTGGAGTTATTGTAGAAAGTGTTGATGAGCTAGTTGAAAAACTAAAAAATGAAGCGAAGGTAATAACATGAGTATATTGGTAGTTGTAGAACATGATAACGAAGAACTGAAAGGTGCTACCTTAAATACAATAACTGCAGCTAAGGAAATAGGTTCTGAAATTGACTTACTGGTTGCTGGTTTTTCATGCGATTCTGTTGCTGACCAGGCATGTTCTATACCTGGTATAGGTAAAGTTTTAGTAGCAAATAGTGAGTCTTACAAAAATTTTCTAGCTGAGAATATTGGTACTCTGGTTTCAGAAGTAGGGAAAGGTTATTCACATATTCTTGCAGCAGCTACAAGTAACGGAAAAAACTTTATGCCAAGAGTAGCTGCTTTATTAGATGTATCACAAGTGTCTGAAATAATATCTGTCTTATCTGAAGATACTTATGAACGACCTATTTATGCTGGTAATTGCATAGCAACTGTCAAAAGTTCAGATCCCGTAAAAGTAATAACAGTTAGGGCTACAGGATTTGATGATTGCGAAGTAGATGGAGGATCTGCTACTACAGAAATAGTGGATCTAGATTCTAATTTAGGAGTCTCCAGTTTTGTCAGTGAAGAGTTGGCTGAATCAGATAGACCAGAATTGACCTCAGCAGATATTGTAATATCTGGAGGAAGAGGAATGCAAAATGGAGAGAACTTTAGTCTCCTAGAGGGAATTGCAGATAAACTGGGAGCAGCAATAGGAGCTTCAAGAGCTGCAGTTGACTCGGGTTTTGTGCCTAATGATATGCAAGTTGGTCAAACAGGTAAAATTGTAGCTCCTAATTTATATATAGCAGTAGGAATTTCTGGAGCAATTCAACATTTAGCAGGTATGAAAGATAGTAAAGTCATTGTTGCTATAAATAAGGATGAAGAAGCACCTATTTTCCAAGTGGCAGATTATGGTTTAGTAGCAGATTTGTTTGAAGCCTTACCAGAATTAGAAAGTAAGCTATAGTTTTCTTAAGATAACCCCAGTCTCGATATGATCGGTATAAGGAAACTGATCAAACAATGCTGCTTTTTTAACTTTATAGTTAGTTAAGAGTTCTTTTAGATTAGATTTAAGAGATTTGAATCCACAAGATAAGTAGATAATTTCTTTATAGTTAAGCTGTTTTATTAAGTTAATTGAATCAACGTCTAAACCAGATCTAGGAGGATCTAAAAAAAGAACATCTTTCCTGAAATCAATTAAGTTAATATGCTTCATTCTGTTGAATTCTCTTTTTTTAATTAAAGCTTCAAGAGTTTCTAATCCCGACATTCTTGCTGTTTCTACATTTTCAATAGAATTTATTTGTATGTTTTTCTCTAAAGCTTTTACGCTAGGTCTGCTATTTTCAGTTGCAAGAACTCTGGAATAAAGATTACTGAGAAGAATAGTAAAAGTTCCTACTCCACAATGTAGCTCAGTGACATGATGATGTAACTTTTTACTTTTACTTACCCAAGTTAACATCTCATCACATATATATGGATTGGGTTGACTGAAACATTGTTCATAGAGATTAACCTTAATTTTTTTGATATGTGCATTATAGGTTTCAGTAACAAAATCTTTACCTATCACTAGTTTTTGTTTTCTGCTTCTTCCAACAATGGATGCGCCTATTTCAGAACTTAATTTTTTGGCTTTTTCAATCCAGTTTGCATCTAAAGGTTTATGATATATAAGAGAAACAATTCCTTCTCCGCTTCTTGAAACTTGAATTTCAGTTTGAAAAAGTTTTTCTTTTATCTCATCACTACCCAATAATTTAACTTTAAGTTGAGAAATTAATTGATTAATTTTTGCATCACAAATTGTAAGTTCGTCTATGTTTATTTTTTTGTTTTTTTCAATCATGGTGAACTGAATATTATTATTCACATGAACTCCCAACTCTGCTCTAGTTCTAAAGTGGGAAGGAGGGGAAGGAAAATAGTTTAGATTTTTAGTTAGCTCAGAAAAAAAGGGAAAAAATAAATCTTTTTTAGCCTTTAACTGTCTAGTATATAGATCTTCATTGTTATTCAAGATTAGTACTGTAATATTTTTTAGTCAGATTTATGTCTTCATTTCTATTGCTTGAAATGGTCTTTATTTGCTCTTCAGTTATTTTCCCTAATCCAAAATACTTACTCTCAATATGTGAAAAATACCAACCGCTTACTGAAGCAGCAGGTAACATAGCAAAATTTTCAGTTAAAGAGATATTGGCTTTATTTTCAGCATCTAATAAAGAAAAGAGTTTAATTTTTTCTGAATGATCAGGGCATGCGGGATATCCAGGAGCTGGTCTTATTCCAACATACTTTTCCCTAATTAACTGCTCATTTGAAAGCTCTTCTTCCCTTGAATATCCCCAATATTCCTTCCTAACTTTTTCATGAACGTATTCAGCAAGAGATTCAGCTAACCTATCAGCTATTGCTTTAAGCATGATAGAGGAATAGTCATCATTATTTTTTTCAAAATTAGTACATGCCTCTTCTACACCCAAACCTGAGGTTACAGCAAAAGCCCCAATATAATCTTTAATCTTCTTTTCTTCAGGGGCTATAAAATCAGAAAGAGATAAATTTGGGTTACCTTTTCCTTGAAATCTTTGTTGTCTAGGAAAATTTAAAGTAGTTAGAAGATCTTTTCTTTTTTCATCCTTAAAAACTTTAACTTGGTTATTTTTATCTTGAGAAGCTGGCCAAAAGCCTATAACAGATTGATTGCTAATACTGTTAGACTTTTCAAGTTCATCTAACATTTCATTGGCGTCTTTAAATAATTGAGTAGCGGCTTCACCTACTACCTCATCATCTAAAATTTTGGGATAACTACCCGCAAGACTCCATGATTTAAAGAAAGGGGTCCAATCTATATAGGGCCTTAAGGAACTGATAGAAATTGATTCTAAATTACGTACCCCCAAGAAAGAAGGTATTACAAGTTTAGAATTCTTCCAATTTATATGTAGTTTGTTATTGTTTGCCTCTTTTAGACTTAAAAGTTGAGGTGAACTCTTTTCTTCCAGTCTAAGTCTTGTAGAAAGATAGTCCTCCCTAATTTTTTCTGTATAAGATTTACTTTTCTTCTTATTTAATAAATTTTGTACAACTCCCACACTCCTAGAAGCATCTAGGACATGCATAGCGAAGCCAGTTTTATAGTTTGGTTCAATTTTTAATGCGGTATGAGCTTTTGAGGTTGTAGCTCCACCAATCAATACTGGAATATTCATCTTTCTTCTTGTTAGCTCTTGAACAACTCCAATCATCTCATCAAGTGAAGGAGTTATTAATCCGCTTAAACCTATTAAATCAGCTTTCTCTGCAATTGCAGTATCAATAATTTGTTCAGCAGGCACCATTACTCCTAAATTTATGACTTCATAATTATTGCATTGAAGAACAACCGTAACTATATTTTTACCAATATCATGAACATCACCTTTAACAGTAGCCATCACTATTTTTCCATTAGTTTGAATACCACCTTCTTTTTCTTCTTCTAAATATGGAACAAGATAAGCAACAGCTTCTTTCATTACTCTGGCACTTTTAACTACTTGTGGAAGGAACATCTTGCCGTCTCCAAAAAGGTCCCCAACAATATTCATTCCATCCATTAGAGGGCCTTCAATAACTTCTACTGGAGAATTACTTTTGCATCTGGCTTCTTCTACATCTTCAATGATGTATTTATTAATTCCCTGAACCAAAGCATGATTAATACGATCATTAATTTCTAGATTTCTCCATTCTTCATCCGTTTTTTTTCTTGTTTGGTCTTTCTGGAATTTAGTTGCTTCGTCCACTAGTCTTTCAGTAGCATCTTCTCTTCTGTTTAGAATTACATCTTCAACTAAAGTTTTTAGTTCAGGATTAATATCTTCATAGACTGCCAATTGACCAGCATTTACTATTCCCATTGTGAGACCTTTATTTATGGCGTGGTAAAGAAAAACGGAATGCATAGCTTCTCTAACTGCATCATTACCTCGAAAAGAAAAGGAAACATTGCTTATACCGCCAGAAATACTTGTTAGTGGAAATTCTTCCTTTATATATGCGCAAGCATCAATAAAATCTTTAGCATAATTGTTGTGTTCTTCAAGTCCCGTAGCTACTGCAAACACATTAGGATCAAATATTATGTCTTGCGGAGGATACTTAACTTCTTTAGTTAAAACTTCATAAGATCTTCGACAAATTTCTTTTCTTCTTTTTAAAGAATCAGCTTGTCCTTTTTCATCAAAAGCCATGACAATTATTGCTGCTCCATACTTAAGACATAATTTAGCAACTTTAATAAAATTATCTTCACCTTCTTTAAGGCTTATGGAGTTAACAATGGCCTTACCTTGTATAACTTTTAGTCCACTTTCAATAACTTCCCATTTAGAAGAATCTATAACAATAGGGACTTTTGATATGTCAGGTTCAGTTGCAACAAGCTTTAAAAAATGATCCATTTCTTCCAAAGAATCAAGCATGCCCTCATCCATATTAACATCTATCATTTGAGCACCTAATTCAACTTGCTCTTTTGCAACTTCTAAGGCTTCAGCGTAATTCTTTTCTTTTATTAATCGTGCGAATTTTGCGGAACCCGTTACATTAGATCTTTCTCCAATGTTTATAAAAAGAGAATCATCATTTATAACTAATGGTTCAAGTCCACTAAACGACCTTTGAGGTTTAGTTGCACTTAATTTTTTAGGTTTTATTCCTTTTATTGCATAACTAATTGCTTCAATATGATGAGGTGTTGTACCGCAACAACCTCCAACTATATTTAATAAACTGCTTTCAGCCATTTCTTTTATGATATTTGCCATGTGAGAAGGGGTTTCATCATATTCACCCATTTCATTAGGAAGACCTGCATTAGGGTGAAGGCTTATCGGTATGTCCGATATTTTATTTAGAGATATTAAGTGCGGTCTAAGTTGCTCCGCTCCCAAAGCACAATTAAAACCAATTGAGCAAGGGTTTGCATGCCTTACTGACGTCCAGAAAGCTTCGGCGGTTTGGCCTGATAAAGTTCTACCAGAATTATCAGTTATAGTGCCTGAAATCATTAAAGGTATTTCTTTACCAACTTCTTCACACTTTTCCAGATAAGCAAAGATCCCTGCTTTAGCATTTAAGGTATCAAAGATTGTTTCAAACATTAAAAAATCGACTCCGCCTTCCAATAATCCATCTATGCATTCACGGTATGAAATAACTAACTCATCAAAAAGAATATTTCTTTTTGCTGGGTCAGTTACATCAGGAGATATTGAAGCTGTTGTATTTGTTGGACCAATTGATCCTATTACCCAAGCATTTGAATCTGTTTCAGATACTGCTTCTTTAGCTATTTTTGCTCCCGTAAAATTTAAATCGTAAGCCTTTTCTTGTAGATCATAGTCTTTCTGGGAAATAGAACTCGAGTTAAAGGTATTAGTTTGTATAAAATCACATCCTTTATCCAAGAAAGACTTATGAATCTCCTTGATTATTTCCGGCTGAGTAAGGTTTAGAAGATCATTATTACCCTTTAAGTCTTTATCGTATTCTTTATACAGTTCACCTCTAAAATCTTCTTCCGAAAGCTTTTTAGACTGTATTTCGGTGCCCATGGCACCATCTATAACTAAAATTCTTTCTTTTAATTTTCTATTAAAATCACTTAGTTTCATTCTTTTTACAATAATACTTCTAATCCTTAGAGTGAATTGTAAGTGTTTTAACTATAAAATGTACTTATGCCAGCTATAGAGATAAGTAAATCTGCAGAAAATTACCTAAAAGAGCTTTTGCAGAAACAAGATTCAGATACTGTAGGTATCAAAGTATTTGTGAGTGAACCAGGATCTCCAAGAGCAGAAACTTGCATAGCTTACTGTAAAGAAGATGATGATATAACTGAATATGAATTACTTAGCGATTACAGTTTCTCACTTTATCAAGAAAAAAAGTCTCAAACTTTTCTAGAAAATGCCGTTGTAGACTACTCTCCGGATAAGTTTGGAGGAACCTTAACGATTAAAGCGCCTAATGCCAAAGTTCCAAGCATAGGAGAAGATGCTTCTTTAGAAGAAAGAGTTAATTACCTGCTTTACTCTGAAATTAATCCTAGCCTTGCTGCTCATGGCGGGGAGGTGTCCTTAGTTGAAATTTTAAATAAAGAAACAGCTGTTCTCCAGTTTGGAGGAGGGTGTCAAGGCTGTGGAATGGTTGATGTAACTTTAAAAGATGGAATAGAAAAGACCCTCATTGAAGAAATACCTGAGCTTAAAGGTATAGCAGATGTAACTGACCATAGTTACCGCGAGAATGCTTATTACAAATAAGTTTCCTACAATTTTCTAGTTTATAATTGTTCTGTGACCCAACTTAACGCAGACCATTGCTATATCTTCACCGATACAGAAACTACTGGATTAGATATAAATTTTTCCCAAATTCTTCAGGTGGGTTCTTTATTAACTGATGAAAACTTAGTTGTAGAAAAGGAACATAGTTTATTTTCAAAACTTTTACCTTGGATTGTACCTAGTCCAGAAGCTTTCCTTGTACATAAAAAAACTGAGTGTCTTAACGAAGAAAGCCCAACTCATTATGAAATGATGTGTAAACTCAGAGAAGATTGGCTAAATTGGTCAACCAACAAAAATCCGGTTTTTATAACCTATAACGGCCATAGGTTTGATGAAGAGTTATTTAGAAGACAATTTTATTGGTGTTTGCTACCTCCATATATAACAAATACTGGAGGGGCTACTAGATTAGATCTAATGTACACTTTTCAACTAGTCGCTAATTTTTTCCCCAACTCTCTAACTGTTCCTATGAATGAAGAAAATGGAATTAGTCTAAAGCTTACAGATTGGGCCGAAGCTAATAAAATATCTTCTATTAATGCCCATGATGCCGTAGCTGATTGTTACTTGATGGTCAATTTATCTAGGCTTATAGCTGAAAAAGCACCTGAGGTATGGAATTCTTCATTAAGAGGCTCTTCCAAGGATGGTAATCTAAGGTTAATTCAATCAGAACCATTTGCAATGATTGGAGAAGTAATAAGAAAGAGTAGATTTACTTATCCTGTCACATTCTGCGGACGAAATAATAAAATGCAAAATGAGGTAGCAGTAGCAGATTTATACTTTGATCCTGATACTTTAAATGAATTATCTGATTCTGAGTTATTAGAACAAATATCTAACGCAGGGACAGCAATAAGAAAAGTAAGGATCAACAGAAGTTTACCAATAATGAATGCTTTAGATATACCTTCAATCCACGACACTTTGGATATACCATTTGAGCAATTAGAAGAAAGGGCAGATAAAATTAGGAATAACACTAAATTACAATCTAGAATTAGTGAGTTATTAACCAATAATCAAATTCAATACCCACCTCCAAAGTATGTAGAACAATCTGTATATTCTGGATTTCCATCCAAAGAAGACGAATTATGGATGGAGAGATTTCACGCCACTCCTTGGCAGGATAGATCAAAACTCATTGATGGTTTCGAAGACTCTAGATATAGGGAGTTAGCTGAAAGACTCATTTGTGCTCATGAAGCTGAAGGAACTCCTGATCAATCACTTCAGAGATATAACACCTTTATTTCACAAAGGCTTTCAGATAAAGGTCCTTGGTTAAATATTGATAACACATTATCTAAGATAGAGGAAATGTTAAAAAAAGAAGAAGACAAAGAGAAAAAAAATATACTTCATAAATTAGAAAAGAAACTCAAAAAAATGGCTGCTACCTAGAAGCTTTATTCTGATGGCCATAAAGTTACCTTTATAACAGCACCAAAAAATGGATGATCAATATAATGGTAAGAATTTTCTTTCATTTTAATTTGTTGATTAATTTCATATAAATCTCTGTAATTACTATTAATAGTTAATGGAGTTTCTACAGTAGTAGACACTGGAGTAAACTCTTTTGTTCTTAATATCCAACTTGAAAAAGAAATAAAGTCTTCACCAATAGACTTAAAAAAACTTATAAATCTATTTTGAGCTTTAGAAAGCTTAAGTAAGTTGTTGAAATTATAGAGTTTTACCGCAGTAAACTCCTGACCCTCATTAGTACTTTCTGATAATCTTAATCTTAGATCTGAATGTAAAAACCTTTCTTTATAAAGCAAAAGTTCTCCATGAATACCATTGATTTCATTTTTTCCTTGAATGTATACAGGGCTTGATAGGTCTGCTTGAAATAAAGGCTGGAACCAACTTCCATGGAAAAGCACTTCATATTCCTTTCTTTTATTCAGTCGATTAACAAATCTTTTATTAAGACCATTTTTTTTTATTAATTCAAAATATTCATATGGTAATAAAGTAAAATCGGAGTTCTTATCAATGCCCGTACTTTTCACTTCTTCAACTTCAATTGGATTTAGTTTCTGACTTAAATCAACTGATTGTATAACTTGTGAACTGGGAACTAATCCTTCCTCAATGGCTTCTTTCTTTACTAAAAGATTTGGTGTGTCTAAAAGCTTTAGTAAGTCTGGTGAGTATATAAACCTATCAAGTTCTGGAAATTGTTCTTGTTTATCCTTCTCATTTATTTGTTTATGAGAAAAGATAATTAAGTCAATTCTATAAATAGGATAAAGACTTTGGTTCTCTGAAAAAGCTTTTGAAGAAAGGAGAAGTTTTTCTGGAATATCCTGGCTAAAAGCTAAATAAGAATTTAACAAAATTAATATATATAAAAATCTCTTCATACAATCTTTTTATCTAGATTTAATCCTTCATAAATTTTCTTAATATTATCTTTAAAGTCTACTCCTTTTTTTAAGACCTTGTCTTTAGTTGAATCTAAAAAATTAATTTCAATATTTTCTTTCTTAATTTTGATTTTATTAATATTCTTTTCGTTAGCTATAAGTGTTAATTCTGACTCAATAAATAATGCCTTTAGTTCTTTAGGGAACAAACCAAATCTATTTATCATTTCTATTTGAATATCTCTAAGTTCTTCTAAAGAGATGGCAGAAGAAATTCTGTTGTACATTATTAGTCTTTGACTTATATCAGGAAGGTAGTCTTCAGGAATATATGTAGATGTATTTAAGTTAACCTCTATGTCTTTTTCAAGTATGAATGATTCTATTTCTCCTTTCTGTATTTGATTAGTTGCTCTATTAACCAATCTTAAATATAAATCTATCCCAATGGATTCCATTATCCCGCTTTGATTCTCTCCTAGTATTTCTCCTGCCCCTCTAGCTTCAAGATCTTTTAAAGATAATAAAAACCCTGCTGATAATGAATCAGAGTCTTTCAAGGCTTTTAATCTTTTATCAGCTTTCTTTCTTTTTAATATTCGGTTAGATTTAAGAAAATAAGCGTAGGCTTGTTTTCTTCCTCTTCCTACTCTTCCTCTTAGTTGATGTAACTGTGACAAACCTAATCTGTCAGCTTCTTCAACTATCAGTGTATTTGCGTTAGGAATATCTAATCCGCTTTCTATAATTGTTGAGCAAACCAATATATTTATTTGCCCATTTTGAAAAAGTAACATTTTTTGTTCAATTTCTGAACCTTTTAGCTGCCCATGAATAAAGTCTACATTATGAGAAGGAAATAACTTTTCTATTCTTGTTTTTCTATCTTCTATAAGACGCAAATCATTACATAAGTAATAGACTTGTCCGTTTCTAAGGAGTTCTCTTTGAATACTCTCCTTTATAAGATGTTCGTTAAATGGATAAATGAAGGTTCTTACAGATAACCTATTTTCAGGAGCTGTAGCAATAATTGATAAGTCTTTTAACTCAGCCAAAGCAAAATTTAATGATCTTGGAATAGGGGTAGCCGATAAATAGAGGATATTTACATCTTCTTTTAATTTCTTTATTTTTTCTTTTTGCCTAACACCAAATCTATGTTCTTCATCAATTATGAGTAAACCTAAATCTTGAAATTCTATTGATCCTTGTAGTAATGCATGCGTACCTATAATTATGTCAATATGACCATCCTTTAATTGAGAAAGAATTTCTTTTCTTTTCCTTACAGTAATATCTCTACTAAGTTTCTGAATATTTATAGGAGAATGAGAAAATCTTTTAATAAAACTTTCGTAATGCTGTTGAGCCAAAACTGTTGTTGGCACCAATATACATGTCTGAGAGTTATTAAAGGCGGAAATGAAAGATGCTCTCATGGCTACTTCTGTTTTTCCAAAACCTACCTCGCCACAAACTAACCTATCCATTGGTATAGAGTCTTGAAGATCCTTCTCAATTTCTAAAATAGTATTTTTTTGATCTTGAGTTTCTATGAACTGGAATTCTCTACAAAATTCAACATATTCGTTCTTTGGGATTTGGTATTTTTTTCCCTTTCTTGAATTTCTTTTTGCTTGTGTTTTTAAAAGTTCAGCAGCAGTATCGAACGTCTTTTTAATGGCTAATGTTTTTTTTCTTTCCCATTTCTTTGAACCTAGTTCATCTATGTTAATTTCCTCAGGTCCAAAATATTTAGAGACTAAGTGCATGGATTCAATTGGAACGAAGACTTTACTATTATTTCTATATTCAATTTCTAAACATTCATTACTTGTATTATTAGTTTTAATATTTTTTAAGCCTTTAAAAATTCCTATCCCATGGAACAAATGAACTACACGATCATCAATTGCAGGTATTTGATGGTTATATTCTTTTTTGGGTTGAAAAGATTTGATCTTGGATTTGATAGTTTTCTTGGAATTAAATTTTTTAAAGGAAATGTTTGTTACTTCTCGGTCTTTTAAAAAATCTTTAAACTCATTTTTAGTTAAAAATAATTCACTAGGTTTAACTAAGGGTCTTGTTATGTCGTATCTGTATTCCTCATACCTTTCATTGATTAATAATTCATAATTTTTTATCTCTTTTAAGACGTTTTTATCTAAAAAAACAGCATCGAATTTATCTAAGTAGTTAATAACGCTTGTTTTTCCATGAAAAAATAATGGTAGGTAGATTTCAGAACCTTCTTCAGCTCTACCTTTTGCTATAGATTTAAAGATATCGCTATCTTCTTCAAAAGTATCAAAATAATTTCTCCAATTTTTTTTAAATATATTTATACCCTTTTGGTTTAGAGCATATTCGTATGGAGGAATAGCAGAGAAAGAATTTATTTTTTGTGTTGTAATTTGAGAAGTTGGATCAAAAGTCCTTAGAGATTCAATTTTAGACTCACTGATTTCAATTCTTATGGGTTCATCATATCCAGTTGCGTAGATATCTATTATTGATCCCCTAATAGCGAACTCACCAACTTCTTTTACTATATCTTTTCTTTCATAACCTGAGTTTTGAAGCCCGGAAATAAGGTTTTTTCTATCTATGTCTTTATTTGCTTCTAGTAACTCAAAAGGTAATAAGTGAGTTTTATCCGGGCAAGGACTCACCAAAGCTTGTATTGAAATGATCAAGATATTTATTTCATCTGCAAGTAATCTTGAAAGAGCTTGCATCCTAAGATTCTTAATATGTTTTGAAGGAGAAAAAAAGTCATATGGTAGTGTTTCGGTGTGAGGGAAAAGACTAACTTTTTGATCTCTCTTTACCAATTCTTGGTAAGTTAATTCAGCTAATAAGGGGTTCGAAGTTATGATAACTTTTTGATCTTTTTGATTAGCCAAGGAGAACAATTGCTCTTGAAAATTATTATTTCTATTATTCTTAGTTACCATTATAAAAATGCTTATATATTTAGACCTTTAAACGTAAGTGTATAATACGGCCTTATTTTAGACTGAGTGTAAATTATGGATTTAACATTTTCTAAGGAAGATCTAGATTTTCAAGCAGAAGTAAGAGATTTTCTGACTTCTGAGTATCCTCTTGGGATAAAAGAGAAACAAGATAAGAGATTACCTTTAGAGAAGGAAGATATTATTTCTTGGCAAAAAATTTTAGCGTCTAGAGGTTGGTTTGCTATAAATTGGCCAAAGGAACATGGAGGGACAGGCTTAACTCCTACACAAATTTATATTTTACAAAATGAATTAGCTGGAGCTAATACACCAGTGCTTATACCCTTTGGAGTTAATATGTGCGGTCCAGTGGTGTATACCTTTGGAACAGAGGAGCAAAAGAAAAAATTTCTTCCCGGAATTCTTAATAGTGATACTTGGTGGTGCCAAGGATATTCTGAACCAGGTTCAGGATCGGATCTTGCTTCTTTGCAAACAAAGGCAGAACGTAAGGGAGATGCCTACTTAGTTAACGGCACTAAGACTTGGACTACTTTAGCGCAACATGCAGATTGGATTTTTTGTTTAGTAAGAACTGAAACTACAGATATCAAGCAAGAAGGCATTAGTTTTCTTTTAATTGATATGAAATCAAAAGGCGTTGAGGTCAAACCAATAATTACTATAGATGGTGCTCATGAAGTAAATATGGTTTATTTTGATAACGTTGAAGTTCCTACTACTAATCTCATTGGAGAAGAAGGGCAGGGATGGAATATTGCTAAGTTCCTCTTGATGCATGAAAGAACAGGAATAGCTGGGATAGCTGCATTAAAAAGAGAATTGAAAAGATTAAAGGAAATATCTTCTGATCTTATAGTAGGAGAGGCTAGTCTCTTAGAGGATACTAATTTTAGAAATAAGATTGAAGCAGCAGAAATAGAGCTAACAGCAACTGAATTCACTGAACTAAGAACTTTGTCGCAAATATCTTCAGGCGGAGCTCCAGGACCTGAGTCATCAATATTAAAAATTAAAGGTACAGAACTTCAGCAAAGTATTTCAGAGCTCTTTATAGAAATGCTTGGTTATTATGCACATCCATTTTTAACGGAAGCAGAATTAGGCTCTAATGCATCCATAGGTCCAGATTATGCTGGTTCAGCAATGCCACATTATTTAAACTTTAGAAAAGTATCAATTTACGGTGGAAGTAATGAGATACAGAGAAATGTAATTTCAAAAGCAATATTAGGATTGTAAATATGGATTTTAATTTTAACGAAGAACAAACGCTAATTCAGGGACAAGTTGCTCAATTTATACAAAGGGATTATGAATGGGAAAAGAGACAAAATCTTGTTTCTTCAGATCTTGGTTTCAGCGAAGACAACTGGAAGACTTTTGCTGAACTGGGTTGGTTAGGTATATCTTTAAGTGAAGAATCAGGTGGATTTGGTGGAACAGCACTTGAATCAATGATCATTATGGAAGAGTTTGGTAAAGGTCTTGTAGTAGAGCCTTTTTTAGAAACTATAATTTTGTGCTCAGGTTTAATAGATTCATGTGGAACAGAAGACCAAAAAAGCGAAATATTAGATCAAGTAATAGCTGGTGACATGCATTTAGCCTTAGGGTTTACCGAACCTCAAAGTAGATTTAATTTAGCAGATGTTACAACTGAAGCTAAATTACAAGATGGAAGCTATATAGTAAATGGATTTAAGTCAGTTGTAATGAATGGACCCAATGCTAATAAATTAATTATTTCTACTAGAACAACTGGTAATCAGGCTGAAAAGGATGGAATAACTTTATTAGTTATTGATGCTAATCAAGAAGGTGTTTCATTAAGAAACTATCCAACAGTAGATGGGAGAAGGGCATCAGAGTTAACACTAGAGAATGTTAAAATTCCCTCAAGTTGCCTTTTAGGTAGTGAAGATCAGGGTTTCCAATTATTAGAAGGTGCAATTGATAATGCTACTTTAGCTATTTGTGCGGAAGCCGTTGGCGCAATGGAGGTGCTGTATAAGACAACTGTGGAATATACTAAGACCCGGGAACAATTTGGTCAGCCCATAGGAAAGTTTCAAGTACTACAACATCGAATGGTAGATATGTTTATGGAATATGAACAAAGTAAATCTCTATTGTATATGGCTACCATTAAGAATGTTGAAGGGTCTCAAGACGCAAAGAAATCAATTTCTGGTTTAAAGTATCAAGTAGGTAAGGCAGCAAAATTTATTGGCCAACAGTCAGTCCAACTTCACGGCGGAATGGGTGTAACAGATGAACTAAATGTAGGTCATTTTTTTAAAAGATTAACAACAATAATTTCAATATTTGGAAATACTGATTATCATTTAAAAAGATACTCACAACTATAACTAAGAAACATGGCTTCTGATCAACCAGATAAGAGAAAAAGATCAAATCTTCCGCTAGATACTTTTGGTGATTTTCAGTACCGACAAGCATTAGCAGAAGAAATGCTTCCTATGATAGGTCGTTTGTATAGAAATAATGTTCATCTGATGCTCTACGGGAAACTTCTAGTTAACCTTTCAGTTTCTGAGATTATGCAAGCTCACAGGTTTGTCAGAGAGGCAGAAAATAATGAATTAAGTGAATTTGAAACTTACCAAGTTATAACTTCTTTGATTTCTTTAGAACTAGGACCGTCAGAAGTAGATATTGGAATCATAGCTGCTGCTTATTTATTTGACGATAAGAAGATGGCAATGGAAGAATTTGTAATCAACTCTGTAAAAGATTTAGTAGGAAAAAAGGGCTCAGTTTTAGAAGATGCCCAGGATGTTGTTTTATTTGGTTTTGGAAGGATTGGAAGATTATTAGCTAGACTTTTAGTTGAAGATTCTGGAGGAGGTGACAACTTAAGGTTAAGAGCCATTGTGGTTAGAAAATCTGGTAAAGGTGATTTAATAAAAAGAGCTAATTTATTAAGAACTGATTCAGTACATGGTCCTTTTAAAGGAACCATTAGAGTAGAAGAAAATAATGAGCAATTAATAATTAATGGAAGTGAAGTAAAAATAATTTATGCAGATAAACCAGACTCTATTGATTATTCCAGCTACGGAATTAAAAAGGCTTTATTGATAGATAATACTGGTGTTTGGAGAGACAAGAAGGGCTTAGAGAGTCATTTAAAGAGCAAAGGAATTAATAAGGTTCTGTTAACAGCACCAGTTAAAGGCAAGTTAAAAAACATCGTTCATGGCATAAATAATGAAATAGTGGGTTCAAAGGATAATATCTTAGGTGCTGCCTCATGCACAACAAATGCCATAGTCCCAGTCCTTAAAGTTTTAAATGATGAATTTGAAATCATTTCTGGGCATATCGAAACTGTACATGCTTATACCAACGATCAAAATTTGATAGATAATTTTCATGAAAAATCTAGAAGGGGGAGAAGTGCTGCACTGAATCTAGTGATCACTGAGACAGGAGCAGGTAAGGCAGTAGGCCAGATATTACCTGAGCTTGAAGGAAAATTAACTGCTAATGCAATAAGAGTTCCTACTCCTAATGTTTCTTTAGCCATTATGAAACTTAACTTAAAAAAATCGATGGATGCTACTGAATTAAATAATTTCTTAAGACAAATAGCTTTCCACTCTAAATATAAAGACCAAATAGACTTTACTAATTCAAGTGAAATCGTTTCATCTGACTTGGTAGGAAATAGATATGCTGGAATTATTGACTCAGCGGCTACTATCTGTAACGAAAATCATGCAATACTTTATGTTTGGTATGACAATGAATTTGGTTATACAGTTCAGTTACTTGGTTTAGCTAAAGAAATGGTCGGACTAACCTATAAAAGGTACCCAGAATATCAATAATCTAACTAGTAAATAAATCTCTTCAACACTATAATACGCGCGAATTTTACTGCTCCTTAAATACTTAATTCACCTCAAAAAAAAGAGAGGGGATGAAAAAAATAAGAAACGGTTTAGATATTCCTATCTCTGGTTCTCCTGAACACAAGATCACTGACTTCAAAAAACCAAGATCTGTAGCACTTCTAGGTGCTGATTACCATGGCTTAAAACCTTCCTTGCTTGTTAAAGAAGGGGACCATGTAAAGATTGGGCAACCTTTATTTGAAGATAAAAAGAACAAAGGAGTTCTATTTACTTCTCCGGGTGGGGGAGTAATAGAGTCTGTGAATAGAGGAGATAAAAGAGCCTTACAGTCTGTCGTTATAGAAATAGATGAAAGTGAAGAAGAAGAATCTTTCATTGATATCAAAACTATAGATTTATCTAATCATGATAACTCTTCAATAAGAGAAAATTTAATTAAATCTGGCTTGTGGACATCTTTTAGAACAAGACCTTTTAGCAAAATACCTAAAATAGATTCTAATCCTAAATCTATATTCATTAATTGTATGGATACAAATCCTCTAGCGATGGATCCAGAGATAATTATTAATAATAATGCTGATTCTTTTAAGTTAGGTTTAAGGGCTATAAAGCTCTTATCTAACTGTCCTGTACATGTCTGTGTAAAAAATAAAACAAATTTAGACTTTGAGTTAGAGGAAAATATTTATAGGCATGGTTTTGATGGGCCACATCCCTCTGGTTTAACAGGAACCCATATGCATTTTATTTCTCCTGCGAGCTTAAATAACATTAACTGGTCAATTGGCTATTCAGACGTAATTTCTATAGGCACTTTTTTTAAAGAAGGAAAAATACCCACAACTAAACACATATGCTTTTCAGGTCCCAAAATAGAAAACCCAAGAATTATTTCAACACGAATAGGAGCTTGTATTGATGAGATCTGCGCTGGCGAATTGAGTCATTCAGAGAACCGAGTTGTAAGTGGATCTCTAATTAATGGAAGGGAGTCAATAGGACCTTATGCTTATCTTGGCAGATACCATAATCAAATCTGTGCAATAGAAGAACCAAATTCTTCTGATAGAGAATTATTTGACTGGGCTTTGTTGGGAACAAAAAGATATTCAAAGTTAGGAATTTTTATCTCTTCACTATTTAAAAATAAAAAATTTGATATTAAAGCAAGGATGTATGGACCAGATAGAGCAATTCTTCCTGTGGGTGTTTATGAAGAAGTTTTCCCTTTAAATTTACTTATATCTTTATTGCTAAGAGAGTTAGCAGTTGGAGATACTGAGCAGTTGCAATCTTTAGGTGTGTTGGAATTAGATGAAGAAGATTTAGCTCTTTGTAGTTTTGTTTGTCCATCTAAGTATGATTTTGGATATTTACTTAGAGAACGACTAACCACAATAGAGGTTGAGGGCTAAATTATGGATAGACTAAGAAAAGTCTTTGATGATTTAAAACCTAAATTCTCTACAGGTGGAAAATATGAAAATTGGTGGACAATCTTTGATGTTATAGAAAACTTTTTCTATTCATCTAGCAGAAGAACATTTGGATTATTACATATAAGAGATGCTTCAGATGTTCAGAGAATTATGGTTACCGTTATGGCTGCTACCATACCTGCTGCAGTTTATGGAATGTATAACATTGGTTTCCAGGCTCTGTCCGGCGCTTCAGGCGGAGGAGGTGAGTTTACCAATGACTGGCATTTCATATTTATTAATTTACTTTGCGGTTACGACCCAAATAGTTTTTTTGATTGTTTATGGTTCGGCGCATGTTATTTCATTCCTATCTATGCTGTTACCTTTGTAGTTGGTATAGGTTGGGAGATGGTCTTTGCAAAGATTAGAAATCATGAAATTAGTGAAGGGGCTTTTGTAACTACAATTCTATTCGCTCTTTGTTGTCCTCCAGATGTACCTCTTTGGCAGGTAGCAATGGGTATAAGTTTTGGTATCGTCATAGGCAAGGAAATATTTGGAGGAACAGGTAAAAACTTTTTAAATCCTGCATTAACAGGAAGGGTATTCCTTTATTTTGCATATCCTACTTATTGGTCAGGAGACTCAGTATGGACAGCATTAGACGGTTATAGTTCTCCTACAATATTAGGCATAGGAGCCGAAGAAGGACTTAGCGGCATCCAGACTAACTATTCCTGGTTTGAAGCTTTTATTGGTAGCATTCCAGGATCTGCTGGAGAAACTTCAGCTTTATTTATTTTTCTAGGACTCCTCATGCTTCTGTGGACAAGAGTTGCTTCTTGGAGAATTGTTTTAGGAGTGCTCTTTGGTACTTTAATAACTTCTCTACTATTTAATGTAATAGGATCAGAAACTAATCCTATGTTTAACCTGACTTTTATTTGGCACATAGTAGTTGGAGGCTATGCCTTTGGCCTTGCCTTTATGGCAGTAGAACCAGTAACAGGTTCTCATACCAATGCTGGGAGATGGATATATGGCGTTCTTATAGGCATTATGGTCGTACTTATAAGAGTTATAAACCCAGCTTTTCCAGAAGGAATGATGTTAGCTATTTTATTCGCTAATCTTTTCTCACCGCTCATAGATCACTACGTAAAAGAATCTAACATTAAAAGAAGATTAAAAATTCAAGCAAGCTATGAATAAAAACGATACTCTTCTCAAAACTTTATTTGTTGGCATAACTCTGTGTTTAGTTTGCTCCATTATCATTTCTTTAACAGCAGTGGGATTAAGGGATCAACAAAAGCTTCTTAAACAAAAAGATCAACAATCAAAAATACTTTCCTCAGCTGGTCTCTTAACAGATCAAAAAAATATAGAAGAACTTTTTATGGCCATCGAAGAAAGGGTTATTAATCTTGATACTGGTGAATATGCTGATTCATTAGATCCAAAAAGCTTTGACGGCAAGAAATTTGAGTCTGAGGATTATTCAAAAGATCCTTTAACTTCAGTTCAATTAAGTTCTGATACAGACATCAGCTCTTTAAAAAGAAGAGAAAATTTTATAAAGATTTATCTCTATAAAGAAAACAATAACATAAAGGCTGTCATTCTTCCTGTGCGTGGATTGGGTCTTTGGGGAACTTTATATGGTTATTTAGCTATTGAACCTGATTTAAATACAATAATTGGATTAGAGTATTTTTCTCATAAAGAAACTCCAGGTTTAGGAGCAGAAGTAGACAATCCGCGTTGGAAATCAAAATGGAGAGGAAAAAAGATTAGGTCTTCTTCAGGTGAATTTAAAATTGAAGTCATTAAAGGTTTAGTAAACCTTGAATCTCCAGAAAGAAGATATCAAGTAGATGGATTATCAGGAGCAACCATAACAAGTAGGGGTGTATCTAACATGCTTACTTTTTGGCTGGGTGAGTTAGGCTACGCTAAATTCTTAAATAAGCTTAAAGTTGAAATTGAAAATGAGGAGGCCTTAAATGTCTAAAGCTAGAGAGGTTCTTTTAAACCCAATTTTTAATGACAATCCTATAGCCTTACAAATTCTAGGCATTTGCTCTGCTTTAGCTGTTACTACAAATTTATATCCAACATTGCTTATGTGTTTGGCTCTCACATCAGTACTTTGTTTATCAAATTTATTCGTTTCAATTATCCGAAACCATATTCCTACCAACGTACGAATGATAGTGCAAATAACTTTAATAGCTTCTTTGGTAGTCCTTGTGGATGAAGTATTAAAAGCTTACGACTATGAAACTAGTAAAACTATTGGTGTATTTGTTGCCTTAATTGTAACTAACTGCATAGTTATGGGAAGGGCTGAAGCTTATGCAATGCAAAATGGCCCTTGGCTAAGTTTTTTAGATGGTCTTGGCAATGGACTAGGGTATAGCTTAATCTTAATAATTGTAGCAACTATAAGGGAGCTATTCGGCTCAGGTACTTTATTTGGCTATGAAATTCTCATTCTTACACAAAATGGAGGTTGGTACCTAGGTAACAACTATATGGTGCTGTCATCAAGTTCATTCATTCTTATTGGATTATTCATTTGGTTCTTGAGAAGCTGGAAAGTTGAACAAATAGAAGAACCAGAATTTCAAGTAGCGAGGAATAATCTTGAGACTAAGGAAGCTGGAACAAGGGTTTAAATATGTTTGAATACTATCTAAACCTCTTTATAACAGCAGTTTTTGTAGAAAATATCGCTTTAGCATATTTTCTTGGTATGTGTACTTTTCTTGCTATATCTAAAAATGTTAAAGCTGCCGGTGGTTTAGGGATGGCAGTCATTGCTGTTCTTACAATCACTGTACCAATAAATAATTTTATTTATATGAATTTTTTAAAGCCTGGAGCTTTAGCTTGGATGGGAATTCCAAATTCAGATCTGGAGTTTGTTGGTTTAATAACTTATATAGGCATTATTGCAGCTGTTATTCAAATCTTGGAGATGCTCTTAGATAAATATGTACCAGCTTTATACAATGCTTTAGGATCTTTCTTGCCTCTAATAACTGTTAATTGCGCCATTCTAGGTGCTTCATTATTTATGGTGGAAAGGAGCTATACTTTTACAGAAAGTATAGTTTATGGCTTTGGAGCTGGAGCTGGCTGGGCTTTGGCCATATTGGCTTTAGCTGGAGTGAGGGAAAGGCTTAAATATGCTGATATTCCTGAAGGGTTACAAGGTTTAGGCATAACTTTTATTACAGTAGGCTTAATGTGTTTTGCCTTCATGTCATTTGGAGGAATTATTCTGTAACCATGAATGAATTATTCTTAAGTGATATATTTTTAGGCGTAATAGCCTTTACTGTTTCTGTTAATTTGATGGTAATAGTAATTCTAATATCAAGAAAATTCTTAATAGCTACTGGAAATGTGCAAATTCAGCTAAATGAAGATCCAGATAGGATTTTACATGTCCAAGCAGGAGATAAACTCCTTCAAACCTTAGCAAATGAAGAGATGTTCCTTTCTTCTGCTTGTGGAGGTAAGGGAACTTGTGCTCAGTGTAAATGCGTCATCTTGGAAGGCGGAGGAGCAATTCTTCCTACTGAAGAAACCCATTTTACAAATCATGAAAAAAGAGAGGGTTGGAGGCTTTCATGCCAAGTTGCAGTAAAAGATAATATGAAGGTTCAGGTACCCGATGAGGTATTTGGTGCTAAAAAATGGGAATGTGAAGTTATTTCTAATGATAATGTAGCAACTTTTATTAAAGAACTAGTTCTTAAATTACCACAAGGAGAAGAGGTAAATTTTAAGGCTGGAGGATATGTACAAATGGAGATCCCCCCGTGTGATATTGACTTCAAAGATTTTAATATTGATAAAAAATACAACGATGATCTTGAAAGATTTAACTTCTGGAATAACTCTATTTCTATAAAAGAAACTGTAATACGTGCTTATTCGATGGCAAATTATCCTGAAGAAAAAGGCATTATGAAATTTAATGTGAGAATAGAATTGTCGCCTCCTGGAACTGATTATCCTCCTGGTGAAATGACTTCATATCTTTTTAATTTAAAGCCTGGAGATAAACTAACTATTTTTGGACCATTTGGAGACTTCTTTGCCAATGAGAGTGAAGCAGAAATGATTTTTATAGGCGGTGGAGCAGGAATGGCACCAATGCGATCACATATTTTTGATCAATTATTAAGGATTAATACAAATAGAAAAATAACTTTTTTTTACGGAGCAAGAAGTTTAAAAGAAGTATTCTACAAAGAAGAGTATGACGAATTAGCAAGAAATAATGAAAACTTTAAATGGACTCTTGCTCTTGATAGTCCACAACCTGAAGATAATTGGGAGGGGCCAACAGGCTTTATTCATCAAGTTATATTAGATGAGTATTTAAAAAACCATGAATCACCGGAAGATTGTGAATATTATATGTGTGGACCTCCGGCAATGATGAATGCTGTTTTTAGTATGTTAGATGATTTAGGTGTTGAGCCTGAAGCTATTAGATTCGATGATTTTGGTAGCTAGACTATTCAATTTATCAGCTTGAAACGAAGATTTTTACTTCTGTTCCTGATAGGGATATTAGGAGTACTAATTTTTTTTACTTGGGAAAGAAACTACACAACTACCTATAGTGGTAACATTATGGGAACTACCTATAAAGTTATTCTTGTTGATTATGACCAGGATTTAATCGAAGAAGGTATCTATAGTTCTTTAGATTCTGTTAATCAAGAGATGTCTACTTACATTGATACCTCTTCTATTTCTAGATTAAATAGTTCAAATATAGGTGATTGGATTGAAGTTTCAGAAAATTTTATAAAAGTTGCTACTTTCTCCCAACAATTATGTATAGAAACACAAGGAGCTTTCAATATAAGTATTGGGCATTTTGTAAATTTTTATGGTTTTGGTCCTCCACAAATTTCAAATAATCGTCAGATTAATAAATTAGAAGAACTAAAAGATCAAGTTAGTTGTATTTCATTTAAAGTTGACGAAACAAAAAAACGCATTAAACGTATAAATGATGTTTATATAGACATGTCTGCAGTTGCTAAAGGATTTGCGATTGACCACCTGTCTTCTTTTTTTAATTCTCTTTCAATAAACTCTTATTTCATCGAATTAGGTGGTGAGATTAGGTATAAAGGGAATAAGCAAAAGAACATCCCTTGGTTAGCAGCCATAGAAAATCCTGATGAAACTAACTCACCTATCATGACTTTGTCATCTAAGGAGTATAAAAATTTGTCACTTGCTACTTCAGGTGAATACAGAAATTTTATTGAGCTAAATGGTAATACATTTTCACATACTATTGATCCGCAAACATTTAAGCCTATAAATAGAGAACATATTTCTGTTTCTGTTATAGCTGAAAATGCCATGAAAGCAGATGCCCTAGCTACTGCATTAAATGTTATGGGTTTAGAAAAAGGCCTAGACTTTTCCAATAAGAATAAAATTAAGGCACTTTATATCATTAAAGAAAATGAAAAATTTATCCTTAAATCTTCAAAATGGTTTTAATAGATATTAAAATTAAGAAATGAGTACAATTTTAATTAGTTTTATTTTTCTTTTATTAATATTTTTTGCTATGTCAATTGGGGTCATATTCGGAAGAAAACCCATAGCAGGGTCTTGTGGTGGACTAAAGACTATGGGGGAAGTTGGTGATTGTGAGATTTGTGGAGGAGACCCAGCTAAGTGCAAATAAAAAAACTTATCTATATTTAAAATTGATTCATCGTATTATCTTTACCGCCAGCCAATAAAGCATTATCACCAGAAAAGTATTCCTTATGCTCATCACCAACTGTCGAGCCTGCTAAGTCTTGATGCTTCACTGAGGCAATATCTCGTCTAATCTCCTCGCGTTGGATATTTTTAACATAAGCTAACATACCTTCATCTCCAAAATATCCTTCTGCAAGTATATGAGTTCCTAAAGCGGTATCGTGGTATGTGGGTAGGGTAATAAGGTGATGGAATATACCCGCTTGATTTGCAGCATCCTTTTGGAACCTTTGAATTAACTCATCTGCTTCTTTCGATAATTCAGATTTATCAAACTTTTGTTCCATGAGACCCTTAGGTTCAGTTTTAGGGTCTGGATATTCAGATACATCTTTTCCTGAACTAGACCATTCGTTATAGACCTGTTCTCTAAAAGCCAATGTCCAATTAAAAGAAGGAGAGTTGTTATAAACAAGTTTAGCTTCTGGATGTACCTTTCTTACTTCCTTAACCATATCAGCAATTTGCTTAACGTTAGGTCTTTCCGTCTCTATCCACAATAGGTCTGCACCTGATTCAAGACTGGTAATACAATCTAAAATTACTCTATCAACACCTGTTCCTTCTCTAAATGCATACAGACCATTTTCTAGTCTTACCGGTTTAACTAGTTTTCCATTTTGTTGAATAGCTATATCGTATTGAGTAAGTTCATTGATGTCTTCAATTGCTTCTGTCTCAAGGAAGTCATTGTATCTACTAGCTATATCACCAGGTTCCTTAGAAACTGGCACTTTTTGGGTTAATCCAGCTCCTAAAGAATCGGTTCTAGCCACTATAAGGCCATTATCTATACCCAATTCTAGGTATGCATATCTAATAGCGTTAATTTTTGATAAGAAGTCTTCATGAGGAACTGTAACTTTCCCAGCTTGGTGCCCACATTGTTTAGCATCTGAAACTTGATTTTCTATTTGTATACAACAAGCACCAGCCTCTATCATTTTCTTAGCTAACAAATAAGTTGCTTCTTCATTTCCAAATCCTGCATCTATATCAGCAATGATAGGAACAACATGAGTTTCAAAGTTATCTATTTTTTCAATTATTTCTTCTTCATTAGTACCTTTTTCTCTAGCTTCATCTAGTTCAAGAAATAAGTGTTGAAGCTCTCGGGCATCAGCTTGTTTTAAAAAAGTATAGATTTCATTAATTAATGCAGGTACTGAAGTCTTTTCATGCATGCTTTGATCGGGGAGGGGACCAAATTCTGATCTCAGTCCAGCAACCATCCATCCACTAAGATAAACATAGCTCTTTGAAGTAGTTTTCTGGTATTTTTTTGCTGCCATGACCATTTGTTGTGCTGTAAATCCATGCCAACAGCCCAAAGATTGAGTGTAGTTCGAAGGATCTTTATCATAATCCTTCATATCTTGATGCATTATTTCAGCAGTGTAGTTTGCTATATCCAGTCCGGTTGAAAATCTGTTTTGCAACTTCATTCTTGCTGCATGCTCAGGATCAACGCCCCCTAAAAGAGTTCCTTTAGAGTTTTTTAAATTTTTAAATTCTGCAATGAGATCTTTGTATTTAATCATATGTTCTTCTAAATATTGTGAAACTAACTTATTAGAAAGATTTTAGTTGCCTGTTATAAGAAAGAAAAGGATTTTAAACAAGACCAAAAATAAATCAATAAAAGGTTTGCGGCCCAGTTAAATTTGTTTCGCAAGTTTTTTGGATAAGCCTAGGTAAGTAGAAGGCGTTAGCTTAAGTAGCTTATTTTTTTCAGCTGTAGGGATATCTAAGCTATTGATGATGGAATGGACATCTTCTTTTTTAATATTTTTACCCCTAGATATCTTTTTCATTACTTCATAACCACTTTCTATATGATGTTTTCTCATTACTGTCTGAATAGCTTCTGTAAGTACCTCCCAAGCATTCTCTAAATCTTGATTTATAACTTTTTTATTAACTTCAAGCTTATTAATACCTTTAATAAGTGAAGAAAGAGCTATTAAGGTATATGCAAAGCAACTTCCTATATTTCTCATAGAAGTGGAATCAGAGAGATCTCTCTGCCACCTAGACTTAGTAATCTTAGATGAAAGAAAATAAAAAATAGAGTTTGCTAAATCTAAATTACCTTCAGCATTCTCAAAATCTATAGGATTTACCTTATGTGGCATAGTTGAGGAGCCAACTTCGCCTTCGACTGTCTTTTGCGAGAAATAATCAATTGATATATAGCCCCACATATCACGACTGAAATCTAGAAGAACATTATTTAAACGCTCATGACCATTAAATAATTTAGCCATGCTATCTTTAGGTTCTACTTGAGTAGTATAGGGAGCCCAGAGGAGACCAACTTTTGTAATAAAAGTTTTCGAAACTTTCTCCCAATCCACATTAGGATAGGCTATTAAATGAGCATTATAATTTCCTACTGCACCATTTATTTTTCCTCTTAAACCAGTCTTACTGATTACAATAGATATTAGGTCTATTCTAGAAGAAAAATTAGCTAATTCTTTGCCCACAGTAGTTGGTGTAGCCACTTGCCCATGCGTTCTGGATACCATAGGAATCTCAGCATATTGATGAGCTTTTTTCTTTAATAAGCTATTAAATTTATTAATATGCTTAGAGATTAGAAGTTTAGAAGCATCTTTTACCATTAATGCGTAACTTATATTATTAATATCTTCTGAAGTACACCCAAAATGTATGAACTCTGACAATCCTTTTAACTGCTTAGATTTTGTAAATTGATCTCTTAAATAATATTCAACTGCCTTAACATCATGGTTAGTCTTTTTTTCTATATTTTTTACTTTCCTAGCTTCAGTCAAGTTAAAGTTTTTTTCTATATTAGAAAGATAGGTTATTGATTGTTTTGTTAGATGGGGAAGCTCTTTAATATTTCGTTGTTTTGAGAGGTGAATAAACCATTCAATCTCTACAAAGATCCTGTATTTTATTAATGCATATTCACTGAAAATTTCTTGAAGGCTTTCTACAAGTTGAGAATACCTACCATCAATAGGTGATATCGCAGACAGTTCTGTTATTTTCATATTTTTACAGTGAAAAACGAATTATAACTTATCATTAATGATACTTGCGTTATCTAAAGCTAAGAAGCAAACTGGTAACTATGAAAAAGTTTTCGATAGTAGCATTTTTATTATTATTTAATTTCTTACAAGTTTTATCTTCAGCCACAGTTATTCATGCAGGGTTACTAATTAATGGTGAAAGTTCAGTACCTTCTCCAGAAATGAGTATTGTTATTGAGGGCTCTAAAATTCAAGCAATAGAGACGGGGTATATAACACCTGATTCTGAAGATGAGTTTATAGATCTTAGTGGTTATACAGTTCTACCAGGCTTAATGGATATGCATGTTCATTTAAGTTCTGAATACAGTAAAAACTCCTACCAAGAAAGGATAAGCTTAAATGCAGGGGATTATGCAATAAGAGCAGTTTCAAATGCTGAAAAGACTCTAATGGCTGGATTTACCAGTGTTAGAAATTTAGGTGATAGCGGAGGTGTCTCAATCAGCCTAAGAAATGCAATTAATAAAGGAATAGTAATTGGACCAAGAATTTTTTCTTCTGGTACTACTATTGCTTCATCTGGAGGTCATGGAGATTCTACTAATTCATTAAATCAGTCTTTAACTTCCGATCCTGGGCCTGCGGAAGGCATTGTAAATAGTGTAAACGATGCATCTAAAGCAGTTAGATTTAGATACAAGGAGGGAGCAGACCTAATTAAAATAACAGCGACAGGGGGAGTATTAAGTAATGCAAAGAATAGTCAGAACCCCCAACTTACCGAAGAAGAAATTACTCAAATAGTTAATATGGCTAAAGATTACGGTTTTAAAGTTGCTGCACATGCACATGGATCTGAAGGTATAAAAAGAGCTGTACGGGCTGGAGTTCATTCCATAGAACACGGTACCTTAATGGATGATGAAGGCATGAGGTTAATGAGAGAAAAAGGAACTTATTATGTACCAACAATTATTGCTGGATTGTGGGTTGCTGAAAAAGCTCAAGATCCTGATTTTTTTCCAGAATTAGTAAGACCTAAAGCTGCTGAAATAGGACCTCAAATTAAAGGTACATTTGGCAAAGCCTACCAAGCTGGAGTAAAAATTGCCTACGGTACAGATACAGGTGTTTCAGCCCACGGAAATAATGCTACGGAATTCAAACATATGGTAGAGGCCGGTATGCCTCCTATGAAAGCTATTCAGTCGGCAACTGTTGAAGCTGCAAAATTATTGGGAGAATATGAGCAGTTTGGCAGTTTAGCGGAAGGAAAGATTGCAGATATAATTGCAGTGAACGGAAATCCAGTAGAGGATATAACTATCTTAGAAGAAGTAGATTTTGTAATGAAATCAGGCAGGGTTTATAAATCACCCTAAAGAATGTTATTTATTTCCCCTCCGCCAAGACAAACATCATCTTTATAAATTACCACTGACTGACCTGGTGTTACGGCTCTTTGTTTTTCCTTAAACTTTACCTTTAAGGTTTTATCTAGAATTTCAATAAAGCAGTCTTGATCTTCTTGTCTGTATCTAACCTTTGCCTTTCCATAAAATCTTTTCTTATCTAATTCATTAATTAGCTTTAAGTTAGCTGTTTCTAGTTGTGACGACATCAAAAGGGGATGGTTATTTCCTTGAACTGCAACTAAGGTATTATTCTTAAGGTTTTTTTTTGCAACATACCATGGATCATTTGTAGAATCCTTTAAACCTCCTATTCCTAATCCTTGTCTTTGGCCTAGAGTATAGAAAGCTAGACCCTTATGTTCACCTATTTCATTACCGTTTTCATCTTCAATTATCCCTGGATCATGGGGTAGGTAATTATTCAGGAATTCAGGAAATGGTCTTTCGCCAATAAAACATATTCCTGTACTATCTTTTTTTTCACTTGTAACAAGACCTTCTTTTTTTGCAGTTTTTCTAACTTCTATTTTATTTAAAGTACCTAAAGGAAAGATAGACTTAGCTAAAGCTTTTGAATTTACAGAATGAAGAAAATAACTTTGATCTTTACCTTTATCTTTACCTTTTAAGAGAGTTGTTTTCCCTTTATTTTTTTTGCTTCTTACGTAATGTCCTGTAGCAATAAAGTCATAGCCTGCGTCCATAGCGTAATTAAAGAAACTATCGAATTTAATTTCACGATTACACAGTATGTCTGGATTTGGAGTTCTTCCAGCTTTTAGTTCATTTAGAAAATAATTAAATACTTTTTCCCTGTATTCTTTTGAAAAATTTTCTTCAAATAACTCTATTTTTAGTTGGTCAGCAACAAAAGCTGCATCCAAAAAGTCTTCTTTAATACTACAATAAGGTGACCCATCATCGTCTTCCCAATTTTTCATAAAAAGTGCATCTACTTGATACCCACTGTTCTTTAGTATTAATCCAGATACAGATGAATCTACTCCGCCAGATAGTCCTAGTAAAACTTTACCTTTGCTCATTATTCTTTGGATAAGATTAGATTTAAGGGGTATATGCTATATAATTCCGGTCCCGCTCACAAAATTTATTGCTAAATATGGAATTTAAGCACATAGAAATACCGAAAGAAGGCAAAAAGATTCAGTTTGATGCTTCCGGAAATCTTATTATTCCAGATAACCCAATTATTCCCTTTATAGAAGGAGATGGAATAGGCTCTGACATAACTCCTGCAATGATTGACGTAGTTAATAATGCAGTGTTAAAGGCTTATGACAGTAAAAAGAAAATATCCTGGATGGAAATATATTGTGGAGAAAAATCAGTTAACGTTTATGGTGAAGGTAATTGGCTTCCATCAGAAACTTTATTAGCTTTGGAGACTTATTTAATTGGAATAAAAGGTCCTTTAACAACTCCTGTAGGAGGTGGAATAAGGTCTTTAAATGTTTCTTTAAGACAAGAACTAGATTTATATGTTTGCCAAAGACCTATTAGGTATTTTGAGGGAGTACCAAGTCCGGTTGTTAGTCCAGAAAAAACTGACATGGTTATTTTTAGAGAAAATTCTGAAGATATATATGCAGGAATTGAATGGGAAGCCGATTCTGATGAAGCAAAAAAACTAGTTTCATTTTTAACTAAAGAAATGGGAGTTACCAAGATAAGGTTTCCTGATAACTGCGGTATTGGGATAAAGCCAGTTTCAAAAGAAGGAACACAGAGATTAGTTGATAAAGCTATTCAATATGCAATTACAAACGATAAAAGCTCTGTAACTTTGGTTCATAAAGGTAACATTATGAAATTTACTGAAGGATCATTTAAAGATTGGGGTTATCAATTAGCTGCTGAGAAATATAAAGCAGAAGAACTGGATGGCGGACCTTGGCATAAGTTAAAAAACCCTCACACTGGAAATGACATCATAATAAAAGATGTAATAGCTGATGCTTTCTTGCAACAAATTCTTACACGCCCTGATGAATACAGTGTTATAGCTACTCTAAATTTAAATGGTGATTACATATCAGATGCTTTAGCTGCTGAGGTAGGAGGTATAGGAATATCGCCTGGTGCTAACCTTGGAGACAAAGTAGCTCTATTTGAAGCTACTCATGGAACTGCTCCAAAATATACTGGCTTAGATAAAGTAAATCCAGGATCTTTAATATTGTCTGCAGAAATGATGCTTAGATATATGGGTTGGGTTGATGCAGCAGATCTAATAATTAAAGGACTTGCAGAAACTATAAAAAATAAGACGGTAACCTATGACTTTGAACGTCTCATGAGTGGAGCTAGCTTAGTTAAATGTTCTGAGTTTGGAGAGGCAATTGTTGATAATATGGACTAATGTTCCTAGACAATACTAGATCTGAGTTAATACTAGGGCCTGATGAAGATCAAGAAGATCAAGGAACTTCAGTTGCAGTCGCAACAATAGAACCAAAACTAAAGAAACCCCCTTTATACAGAGTAGTTATCTTTAACGATGATTACACCCCTATGGAATTCGTAGTTTATGTGTTACAAACTTTTTTTGGGATAGATAGAGACAAAGCTACACAAATTATGTTAGCAATACATACCCATGGGAAGGGTGTTTGCGGTATATTTACAAAAGAAGTTGCTGAAACTAAGTCTGCACAAGTTAATAACTTTGCTAGAGAGAATGAGCACCCTTTAATAAGTGAAATAGAACCAGTAGATGAAGAATAATGTTAGATAGCGAATTAGAAAAAAATCTGAATGAAGCGTTTAAATTAGCTCACAGAAAGAAACATGAGTTTGTTACTGTTGAGCATTTATTCTTATCTATCTTAGATAATAATGATGCGATAGAAGTTCTAAATTACTGTGGAGCTGATATAGAGGCCCTCCAGAAAAATCTAGAATCTTATATTAAAGAAACAACCCCATTGATCTCAGAAGAAGAGGAACAAGAAATCCAGCCAACTTTAGGATTTCAACGAGTTCTTCAAAGAGCAGTTTTTCATGTTCAGTCTTCTGGTAAAAAAGAAGTAAATGGAGCAAATATTTACTACAGCAAGAAGGAATTACAAGATTAGATATAGTTTCTTTTATGAGTCATGGAAAGAATGATGAAGAATTAGAAGAAGAGGCTCTGACAGCTAATAAAGATGAAAAGATAAAGGACAGCTCAGCTCTAGAAGCATTTACTTTAAACCTAAACAGAGAAGCTTCAGAAGGAAGAATTGACCCCCTTATTGGAAGAAAAGCTGAAGTAGAAAGGGTCATTCAGGTCTTAGCTAGAAGGAGTAAAAATAATCCTCTGCTTGTTGGAGAATCAGGTGTTGGTAAGACAGCTATAGCAGAAGGCATAGCTAAATTAATAGTAGAAAATAAAGTACCTGAATTAGTTCAAGAAAACACGATCTACTCTTTGGATATGGGAGCACTTTTAGCTGGAACAAAATATAGAGGTGATTTTGAAAAAAGGCTTAAGCAAGTATTAAAAGAATTAGAAGAAAGCAGTAATTCAATTTTATTCATCGATGAAATTCATACCATTATAGGAGCAGGGGCCACTTCTGGAGGGGTGATGGATGCATCTAACTTATTAAAACCAGCTTTAGCTAAAAATGGCCTTCGATTTGTTGGATCAACCACTTATAAAGAATTTAGAGGAATATTTGAGAAAGACAGAGCTCTTTCTAGAAGATTTCAAAAAGTAGAAGTTATGGAACCTTCGGTTGATGAAACTATAAAGATTCTTAAGGGTTTAAAAAGTAGATTTGAAGACCATCACAATATTAAATACACAGAAAATTCTTTAAAGGCAGCAGCTGAGCTTTCTTCTAGATATATAAATGATAGATATTTACCTGATAAAGCTATTGATGTTGTAGATGAAGCAGGTGCAAGGCAGCGACTCTTACCTAAGTCTAAAAGAAAAAAAACTATATCTGAAATAGATGTAGAAAAAATAGTAGCATCAATTGCTAGGGTGCCTGAAAAAACTGTGTCTTCTTCAGACAAGGTATCTTTAGAGAAACTAGAAGAAAATTTTAAAAGAGTAATTTTTGGTCAGGATCAAGCTATAAGTAGTTTATCAGCTTCAATTAAGCTATCTAGAGCAGGCCTGGGTTTAGTTGAAAAACCTGTAGGCTCTTTTCTTTTTTCAGGTCCAACTGGAGTAGGAAAAACAGAAGTATCAAAGCAACTAGCTTTAATTATGGGTATTGAGTTTATTAGATTTGACATGTCTGAATACATGGAAAGGCATACCGTTTCTAGATTAATAGGAGCTCCACCTGGATATGTTGGTTATGACCAAGGTGGTCAATTAACAGAATCTGTAACAAAGCATCCTCATTCAGTAATTTTGCTTGATGAGATAGAAAAAGCGCATCCTGAAGTATTTAACATACTTTTACAGGTTATGGATCATGGCACTTTAACTGACAATAATGGGCGTAAAGCTGATTTTAGAAATGTAGTGTTGATCATGACTACTAATGCAGGTGCTCAAGATATGAGTAGGGCATCTATGGGATTTAATACCCAAGATCACACTAGTGATGGAACGGAGATTATTAAAAAAACATTTTCTCCAGAATTTAGAAATAGATTAGATGCAATTATTCCGTTCAATCCTTTGGACATCGATGTTATTAAAACTGTAGTAGATAAATTCCTTGTTGAGCTCCAAGCTCAATTAGATGAAAAGAAGGTCCAGTTAGAAGTGTCTGAACAAGCAAGAGACTGGATAGCAGATAAAGGATATGACAAGACCATGGGTGCAAGACCTATGCAACGATTGATTCAAGAAAAGATAAAAAAACCATTAGCGGAAGAAATTCTTTTTGGTCAATTTTCTTCAAAAGGAGGGGTTGTTTATGTTAATCAGGAAGAGGATGGATTGTCGTTGAAATTTAAAGAATCAATTAAAGATAAAGACAAGGTGTCCTAACTTTATCTTTCCCTAAAAATAATCCTACCTTTAGATAGATCGTAAGGAGTAATTTCTACTTTTACCTTATCGCCAGTAAGTATTCTTATGTAATGCTTTCGCATACGACCGGATATATGAGCCGTAACGACATGTTCGTTTTCTAACTTAACTCTAAAAGTGGTGTTAGGAAGAGTTTCTATAACCTCTCCATCCATTTCAATCAGGTCTTGTTTTGCCATATATAATAGATTTTGCCTTAGTAGTTATAATTAATCAAAAAATCAACATGGATGAAAAAAAATTTAAATTTTGGAAACTTTTATTAATACTGTTCTTAGTAATAGTTTTTATTGCCTTTTTAAGCTTTTTAGTAGACAGAATCATATTACATTAAGTAGCTATAACTTTTTTCTCAATTAAATCTTCTATTTCTAATTCAGAATAATTACACCAACCGATAAGTGTCTCTTTTGTATGCTGACCCAAATGTGGAGGAGGGGAGAAAGAATCTTCATTGGTATATGAAAGTTTAATAGGATTACCTGGCATTTTTACTTTTCCTCCATCAGGATGTTCTACTTCAACAAGCATATTCCTATGGACCACTTGTTCATCAGAAAAAGCCTGACTAAAACTGTTAATTGGAGCACAAGGGACTTTTGCTGAATTAAGAGCATTAATCCAATGTTGCGAAGTTTGTGTAGAGAGCTTCTTATTCAATTCTGATTCAATGAAATGTTGATTTTGTAGTCTTCCAGGTGAATTTTTAAATTCTTCTCTTCTTAAACTGTCTATCTCAACTATATTTAATAGTTCTTCCCAAAATGCATCAGTTATTACTGCAATTACTACGAAACCATCCTTTGTTGTAAAACTGTTATAAGGAACATGTACAAAGTGAGCATTACCTATAGGTTCTGGATCTACACCTGACAGAGTTTGCATAGTTGCCATGTAAGTCAAAAGAGAAATCTGTACATCTAGTAAAGAAAGATCTAGATGTTGGCCTTTACCTGTCCTTTCGCGTGAAAGCAGAGCGGAAAGTATTCCAATAACACCAAACAAGCCTGATCCAAGATCTCCTATGGGAATACCAGCCCTTGTTGGGGTCGAAGCATCTGTTCCAGTAATAGACATTCCTCCGCTGTATGCTTGCACTATTTGGTCATAAGCAGGTCTAGAGGAGTGATTACCTGTTTCTCCGAATCCAGTAATCGAGCAAGTAATAATTTTAGGGTTAATTTGACTTAAGTGCTCAAAATCAATTTTTAGCTTTTTAACAACTCCTGCACTGAAATTATTTAGCACTACATCAGCTGATTTAACTAAATCATAAAAAACATTTAGACCATGTTGATTTTTAAGGTCCAGTGATACACTTTTTTTATTTCTATTTAGGGTAAGAAAATAAGCACCAAATCCCTTAAAAGAGTTATTAGGATCTTCAGCTAAAAGACCTCTAGTCATTTCTCCTGTATCTAAAGGTTCTACTTTTACAACTTCTGCACCTAAATCTGCTATTACCATTCCAGCATAGGGACCAGCTAACATATGCGTGAGATCTAATACCTTAATTCCTTCTAGGGGCTTCATAGAAGGCGCATTGTACTACGTGTATATAAACATTACGTAATAGGGGCAGTGGAGATGATAAAGCCTTATATGGACTTATATAATTAATTTAACATAATATATATTATACGAATATATATATACTAGATGTAGTATAAGGAACATCAAAATTAGTGAATATATAGTATGTTTTAACATTATTAACTTACGCTCCTCCTTCTATGGAGAACCTACAGGCAATACAACAATTCTTAAGAGAGTTTACTAATCAAGAATAAAAAAGACCCCTTCCGGGGTCTTTTTTTAATATTAGACTTAATGTAACGAGACTATCTTTCTCTAAAGGCCTTATTCTTCATATTGGTAAATGGTTGTAACAAGTATTGAAGAATAGTTTTACTCCCACTTACTATATTTACTGTCGCTTGCATTCCTGGAAGGATTTCTATTTCTCTACTCATAGTAGTAACCCCATCTGCTGGGATACTAACTAAGCACATATACCAGGTAGAACCATCTTCTTTAGTTACTGTATCAGCACTAACATTAAAAACCTTCCCTTCTAGGCTTCCATATACAGCAAAATCAAACGCACTGAGTTGGACTATCGCTCTTTGATCTTTGATGACATAAGCTATATCTGTTGGTGCAATTTCTACCTCTAAAATAAGTTCATCATCTAGAGGTATCATCTCTAGTAATGGGCTACCGGGTTGAGCTACTCCTCCGGTGGTATTTATTAAAATTTGGTTAACAATGCCATCCATGGGAGCCGAAACTGATGTTCTTAATACTTTATCCTCTAAATTAGGTAATTGATCCCTTATGGATTGAAATTCAGCTTCTGCTGTAGCAATTCGTGACATAAGTCTGATCAGTTGGATTCTAGGTTCTACACCACTATTTACAAGAGGCTCTAAAATATCTTTTTCTTCATTTAATAATTTTAGATTGCGATCTAAAGATTCCTTTTGTTGTCTTGCTGATCTAAGTTGTCCAAGAAATTCTGTGTCATCAATTTTCATTAGCAACTCACCTTCTAATACTTTTTGGCCAGTTCTTACTGCAATGTCTCTTACTATTCCCCCTTCTAGATTTGAAATCACTTGAACTTTACTTGAAGCTATTACTTTACCGTTACCTCTGGTTACTTCTTCTAATTCAGAGTTTGTTGCCCATATAAAGAAAATAATTACAAAAGAAGTAATGATGTACAGAATCAGATCAGGTTTTGGAGTTATGAATAATGCTTTAAAAATGTTACTCAATATTTGTTTAATTTTCTCTAACATAATCAATAGCCTATATAATCCCTGTAGTTCTATTGGGTCCTAAGTTTATTTAAAATTTCTTCTCTGGGCCCGTCATCTACCACCTGGCCTTCATTCATAACTATAATCCTGCTGACTAGGTTTAAAAGTGGCATTCTATGAGAAACTACAATTAATGTAGATTCTGAAAGAGTTTGGTTAAATTGAGCTATAAAAGCTTGTTCTGAGTTCATGTCCATTGCAGAAGTTGGTTCATCAAGAATATAGTGAGTTGGTTTACATACAATGGCTCTAGCAATGGCTATAGCTTGTCTTTGGCCTCCTGAAAGACCCATACCTCTATCTGATAAAACCAGGTCGTAACCTCCTGGCATTTTTCCTATAAACTCTTCCACGCCTGAGATTTTACCTGCCCTTACTATATCTTCTTCTGAAATGTCAGTTCTACCCATAGTAATATTCTCTTTTACTGAACCTGAAAAGAGTTGGACATCTTGCAAAACAATACCAATAAATTTAGAGATATCCTCGCTATGGATTTGATTTATATCCATACCATCATAAGAAACTATACCGTCTGAAGAAGTAAATAGACCGCAAGCTAGCTTAACAAGTGTGCTCTTACCTGAACCATTTCTACCCAAAATAGCTACTTTTTCACCTTCATTAATTTTGAGTTTCATATCTCTAAGCGTATCTACTTCCTTATCTGGATATCTGTATTTAACATCTACAAACTCAAGCGTACCTAATTTAGATCTTCTTATGGCTCCTTCATCTCTTTTAGATTTACTGGATTCTTTAGTTTCTTCCATAAAAGCTGAAAGTCTTTGGTAAGCGGTTCTTGCATTGTTAGCTCTCCCTGCTAAACCTGCAATCTGTCCTAATGGAGCTAAGGTTCTGGAAGAAAGTAACACTGCGGCTACCATAGCCCCCATGCTCACTGTACCATCTGAAACTAGGAATACTCCGTAAAAAACGATTCCTACTAAACAAATTTGTTGTGAAGATTGCGCAGTGTTGACAGCTATTTGAGCTAGAGATCTTGAAATCCTACTAACGCTAGATTGTTTAGTAGCTGAATCTCTCCATCTGTCTTTAACTAAATCCCCTCCCCCTAAAACTTTTATTGATTCAATTCCACTAATTGTCTCAACTAATATGGACTGTTTTTCTTGGTTATGTGTTCCTGCCTCTTCACTTACTTTTGATAAAAATGGTTGTATGGCTAAACCTACGCCTATAACTACTGGCACTGCGACTAAGGGAACAATAGCTAAGGGACCAGCAATAAGATAAATCACAAAGATAAAAAAGAAGATAAAAGGAAGGTCAACCACTAAAGATAATGTAGCAGAAGTAAAAAATTCTCTAACCTGATCAAACTCTTTGAAAGTATTTGCAGTTGCTCCCACAGGTCCTGTAACTACAGCTGTTGGGGCTTCTAATAATCTATCAAAGATTGAGTCACCTATCTGTTTATCTACATATTCTCCTGCGTAATCAATAAAATAAGCTCTTAACATCTTTAGTACAAAATCAAATATCAACACAATAGCCATTCCAATTGTTAAAGCATAAAGGGATTCGTAGGCTGAATTAGGAATTACACGATCATATACAACCATGATGAATATCGTGCTTGCTACTGCAAAAAAGTTAACTAATGCTGCTGCGAGGAACACACGATAATAAATTCTTCTGTGTTCAGAAAAAGCAGACCAAAACCAGTGATCAATTAATTTCATATTTAATTCAATATTATCTCAAAAGCTTCTCCAAGCTCACCTGTTATTTCTAGATGTGAAAATTTTTGAAGTTCAGAACTTCGCATAGTCTCTAACATAGCTTCTGAAGCATCTAGATAATCCCTTTCTGTTTGCAAGAGATCTAAAAGTAAAACGTTAGAAGTTTTAAATTGTTCATTTGCAAAATATTGAGATCTTTTATTCGCTTGGTATGAGCTTGTATATGCTGCTAGCTTAGATGGAATAAGCTTTAAATTTTTAATTGATTCGTTTAGGCTAGCTATGAGTTCCTGCAAAAGGGAATCTCTTTCACTTTTAGTAGCTTCCATCTGTGCTACTGCTTGTTCTTTCAAGGCAGCCTCTCTTCCACCAGAATAAAGGTTGTAACTAAAATTAACTCCTGAATAGATATCATAATTATCAGAATGTAATTTTCTTTCTTGTTCAGTTATATCAAATTGTTGACCTCTAATTTCAAAATCAATACGCGGTCTTGAAGAAGCATCAGTTTGCTTTGATTTAAACATAGAGGCATTTAGCTTTTCATTTGACATAAGTAATTGAGTATTTTTTGAGAGCATAATCTTCCTTGCTTCATCTAAACTTCTTTTAGACAAGTCATAAGGATAAAAAGGTAACTTTTTTGGTAATGGACCATTTGGAAAATAAACTCTAAATCTAGAAGTTGCTGCACTTAAATTCTGCTGTACCGAAGTTAATTTAGCAAAAGCCTCGGCCTTTCTTGCCTCTGCCCTACTCAGCTCTCTAGCAGCAGCCAACCCACTATCAACTCTTTGTTGTATTCTTTCTTTTATGGAAACATGTCTTTGATAAGAGCTCTCTACTATTTTTTCAAATCTATAATAAGCAGCCACATCTATATAAGTCTGTATAGCCCTCAATGAAAGACTCAAGATGGTTGTAGACAAGTCAGCCCTAGAAGCTTTTGCTAATGATTCAGTTCTAGAGATATCATAACGTGTAGCACCAAAATCATATAAAAGTTGATTGACCGTTAATCTTAAGTTTGTTTTATGATCGGATTGAGATCTTTCCACTAAATTATTATTAGCATCTAAGTACCTTCTATCTAAAGCATTAGAGCTGTCTATTAAGAATTGAATTTGAGGTAGGAGGCTTGATTTACTAACTTTGGTATCGGCGTAAGCAGCAATCAATAATTGTTGGGCAGATTTAAATTCAGGGTGATTAGCAATAGCTGCTCCAACTCTTTCTTTAAATAGTTTATATTCTTGTGGTGCCATATAAGCATCAGCAAGGTAATCTTCTTCTAGCTCTTCGGTAAAAGAAAAATTGCTAAATAATACAATAGCAAATAATAAATATTTCCAGGTTTTCACTTAAAAATTAGCTTTAGAATTGAATCAGCGTGCCAATATAAAGCTGTCCGTAAGGATGGTCAAATAGATGATTGCTTCTTCTATTGTATGAAAGGCTATTTACACCTACTAAATAGTTACTAGAAAGGGATGCCCTACTATATAAAGTAAACCTATCAGTTATAGAATAAAAGAGACCTATATCCAATAAATAATTTGTTTCATAATCTTCTTTTGAAGGGTTTTCTTGGTAGTCACTCCTTGAAACTTTAACAAATCCAATTCTAGATACTAAGGCTGTTTTCTTGGTTAAACCTAAAGTGCTGTTAAGTGAGTATTTGAAGATATTCTCTGTCCAAGGAGTAGTTTGGGGTAATTCATTTTTGAACTGATCAAGCATTTCACCTGTAGTTTGACCTCCTATCTTTACTCCTCTTAAAGTAGGATCTGTTGTATTTAAAATAGCTGAAGTGTATTTAGAAGTTATTTCAGCTCTTTTATAGCTTATAGAGTGGTTAATATTAAAGTTATTGGAACTTATGCCTTTAATTCTAAGGGTTAGTCCGTAAGCTTTTGTATCACCTTTAAATACTAATACAGGTAAATGCACCAGTTCTCCTGTTGTTTTGTAAATATCAGCATCTAAAAAACTAATCCTGGCTTCAGAACAAGATCCACCTACTATTAGAGATCCAAATTCATAACAATCAATAGTTAAAGGATCTTGGTCTTCTTCTTCAGCATAAAGTTCCAATTCATACGTGTTCCTAGAATTTGAGAATAACTCATAGCTTAGAGAAAAGTACGATGAATCCGTGTCCGTAGTTAAACTCTTAGGAAGAGTCTGTCTTTCTACTTGCGCAGAAGATTCAGTAACTTGAGAGGTTAGTTTGAGGTTGTTCTTAAATTTATAGGATAAAAATAAAGAAGATATATCTGCTGATTTTGGTTTGGAGCCTGTGAGTTTATCAGCGTAATTAAGAACATCTAAGGATTCGTCAAACTCTCCATGAGAAAAAGAAATAGTGAAAGGTTTTTCAAATGAGGGAGGTAATATATCTTGAATAAACTCAGAATTGCTCGATGCATTCAAGCATGAACTAAGTAGTAAGAGCAAAAGGCCCTTGTGAAAAGCTATTAAGAATAACTTCAAGGGCCTATTACTTAGATGCTGTCAAAAGAAATCAGGATATCTTCTTCTTCCAGTAAATCCGTACTGTGGAAATACAAGCTAGAATCAGATCTAACCTCATTATAGTCTTTAGAACTCTGAGCTTCTGTTTCAAGTATTATCTCCGAAAGCTCAGATTCATTTGATCTAACATCAAGAGCTGATGTACTTACCAGGCTGTCAATATCAATACCCGTTTCTTCAAGTTCTACTAAAAAGTCTGTCCCTCCTTCTAAAAGCGAACTAGAACTAGAACTATCAGATTCTCCTAAAGCAGAACTTCCTACAGGTAAGATAGGCGCTATTGAAGGCAAACCTGATGATATTAATGATGCATCAGTACTTACAGTAACGTCAGTTAATACAGAGGTTGTGTAATCACTACCAACAAGCACAAAGTCATCTGAAGTGATATTACTGGCTGTTGTATTAGCCAATATGGCATAAACTTGAGAAGCATCTTCACTATGATCAGAATTGGCTTTATAAAGGTATGTATGTGCAGAATACTCTCCTGAACCTTGAGTTACCACGATAGTTTTTCCGCTCCAATCTCCCTTTAAGCCGATTTTATCAACGCCATCCTCAAAATCAGTAATAGCACTTGGACGATCATTAGTTTCAGTAATCAAGTTTGTAATACCATCACCATTATTATCATTACCCGAAATACTTCGGTCTGTACTCCAAGTACCTGAGTCAACTTCAATTACAAACACATCAGCTCCGCTACCACCAATATAAGTACCTCGACCCATTTCACCCCCTAAGGTGTCATTACCGGTTCCTCCTTCAAATCTATGGTTTGATTCAGTAGAAGAAATTATTCTGTCATTACCTGGTCCACCAAAAACATACCCTGTTTTATTATCTACAGTAATAATGTCATCCCCTGCACCGGCTACGTAATTAACAGAGCCACTAGTGACATTGTTTGCATCAAGTGTAACGGTATCATCTCCAGAAGTACCATTTAGAGAAATAGCACCTCTATCTTGCCACTGTGTACTTACATAGTCTTTCCCTGCAGGACGGATCAGATCTTGATAGGCTGTTGAATCAGAGTCCTGAGTTCTATCAGGAGTTATCTTGTAATTGCCATCTACTGTTGCAGGTCCGTTATATTTAAAACCAGAGTCTGAATAGATGTCAGCAACTAATGCTGCTTGAAGAGCATCTGAATCTCCTGCATCACCTGTAAACTCAGACAGCACCAGAGTATCAATAGCTTTAGCTAAAGCTGCTAAATCTTCTGCCATGGTTCGGGCATCAATCTTATAGTTACCGCGAACATTATTATCACCACGTATGTATCCTACCCAAGTATTAACCAGTGACATAACTCCCGAGATAATAGAGTCATATAGATTATTATCTTCAGTCAATTCAGCGGTTAAGTAGGTTGTGATATCTGAAACGTCTGTATTCCCGTCTGCCAAGATAGCAGAATAGGTTGCTGTTGTTCCGTCTAGGGTTCCGCTGTTGCTATCAGTAATATCCTTAAGAATGGTTACGATGGTTGATTCCAATTTAGACAGAACCTTAGCAACTAAAGCATCAGAATCTAAGCCTGCAGAAGCTCCTGCTGAATCATTATCTTCTATGGTTACTGATACAATCTCAGTCCCAAGGATAATTTTATCTTCAGAACCAGGGGCTACTGATAGCTCAACATTGAATGTTTCCGTACTTTCAGCTTCTGAATCATCCCTAACATCAAGGTTAATAACAGCAGTTTTTTGTCCAGTTATAAAAGATATCTGTCTGTAACCGGATTGCTCAGACCACCAAAAATAATCTGTGCCCTGCTCTGCATCACCGCCCGTAAATCTATAATTCAGCGAGAAATTCTCAGTAGCTGGTTTACTTAAAGTGACTGTGAGTTGTCCCCACCCTCTACTTTCAGAAATAGTTACATCGTTTGTGTATGCAACTGGAGTTGTAGAAGCCGCTATTTTAAAAGGCGCTATTACTTTAGTGAAGCTTTCTCCTTCGGAGGTTGATAAAGAAGCTCCAGTAAAAGTAAGTTCTGAGTAATAGTCGCCATTAGACGCAGTCTCTGTAGTGAAATAAGTAGAAAGATCAGTTTGAGGAATACCTTTTGAAAATACTTCAAGCAAGTCAACAGTAAATACTGGAGCTCCACCAGCAGTTGGTACAGAAATATTAACCATGTTACCTGAATGGGTTACAGTAGTTGAAGTAACAGTACCGTCTTCTCCTGTGTAAATGATTGTTATGTCTGAACTGGCAGGTACAAATACATAATCACTAGCTCCAACGGTTTTAGTAGGATCTACAGTTACATCAAACCTAACTTCTATAGCTCGTTCACCAGTGTCAATTGTAGAATCTGTGCCATCTATCAACTTACCTGTAAATTGAATAGTTTGTCCAGTACTTGGTAACGTACCAACTTCTACTTCAATCTTTAAGCCAGTAGCTCCAGAATCCAAATCAAGAGCTGCTTGCATGCCAGCTTGATTAACTTGTATATCGCTACTGTCCAAAGTCATTACTCCGCTTGAAACTGAAAAACCAGGAGTATGTACCACAGCAGTTGATCCTTCAGTATCTGTGATAGTGACAGGATTTTCACTGCCCAATCTGAAGCCGTCAAACGAAGTTAAGCCTGTTACCAATTCAGCTACAGCTTCCATGGCTGCGTTGTAGGCAGCTTGTAAAATAGTAGATTGCTGAGCCGCACTAAGAGATTGAGATGAAGTACCGCCAACATTAGCTGTGGCAGCTATTTTGGCATTCACATCATCTAACACGTCTTGAGCTATTTGTAGCCCACCTTGTGCAGCAACTTGTCCAATTAGATTAACTAGATTACTGACGATATAAACATTTAACTGATTTACTTCCCAATCTCCTGAAGCAGTGTTACCAGTCATACTTTGAAAATTCCAAAAGGAAGATCCGTAGTAGTTACCATCCCCTTCGTGCCATCCAGGCTCAAAACCAAGTGCTTTATAAACATCCAACGCTGCTTTCTTATCACTAATGCTTCTATCCAAATTCTGCATAGTTAAACTGACAGTAGAAAGGGGCGATATTGCATACTCTCCCCAGTTACGATCGGACTCTAACTTAAGATTTGAATTTATTTTTAAAACTGCATTGTTAGCTAAGCCAGATCCCATATCGACCCCACCACTAGCAAGGATAGGAGAGTCCGTAGCTGATTCTGTAAGCTCTAGTACAAAGTAACCTTCACCTGAACTTGTGGTAGAAGGTTCCCCGGCATCTTTAACACCGTCGTTATTAAGGTCTTGCCAAACAGTTGCTCCACCTAAGTTTCCTGACCCCAATAAAGCATTTCCAGAAACGCTTAGGGTTCCATCATCAAGGGTATCTTTTACACTAAAATAATACTGCTTATAAACAGGATCCGATTTACCATCAGTGATTGAAATATAAACTTGGAAAGTAGAATAGCCAGCTTCATAACTAAGTACTTCTTTAGGCGATAATACACCGGTAGAGGAAAGTTGAAGAGGAGCGTCCCCCACTACTTTACCTTCATTGTACTCAGTACCGCTTTCTGTTTCTCCCCATTTAGTCCAATTAGCTCCTTCTCCCCAGGCTTCTACTCCCAAAAGAGTCCAAGTGAGGGTATCAAAATCAAGATCATATCCCTTGATTTGAACTGATTGATTGGTAGCATCGTCTACAAAAGTAGTTTGGTCATCCCACATTTCTTTGAAGAACGGAACCTTATTCGTAGGATCATACCCTGCATAATCAGGGAGATTTCTCACATTAATCCAAAGTTGTTGTGTGCTGGTTGCATTAGCTTCACCTGAACCATCATTTCCAATTACTGTGACATTGTATTGGTTATACTGCTGTAACGCTTGGTTCGAATAGCCTGAAAAATCCGTAATGCCACTAGCCGATGCAGATGTAGGGTTCTCATAATCTGGAGCAACCTTGAACGTCAGCTCTCCTGTAGCAGAATCTATGTTAAACAGAGCTGCATCAGGAGAAGAGGGATCTATTGAATAAGTGATAGTATCGCCATCTTGATCCCAAGAGTCTTGTACAGTATAAGCATCAGTTTGATTCTCATTGACTGTCGACCACTTGTACCAAAAATCAGGCGCACTATTTTCCCCGGCCACAGTTTTTCCAAGATCACGTTTGGAATAAACTACCGTAACTCCTTCTTCAATTAGAACTCTGGCATCCCAAAGGTCATATACATTATAAACAACACCATCCACGGTTTGCTGACCATTAAGGCGGAAAGGTTCAAAGAAAGTACTTGCTTCTCCATCTCCCGTATTATCATAAGAGGACTCATATCCTAGTAATCTAACAGTGTCTGTACTGTCCCCTCTTATAGTCCACGTTCTACTGTCCCAACTCATCTGCCACAAGGTATCCAATGAGATATTTAGTACATCATTAAAAACAGTTGGGTTTTCAATGCTTATAGTTGCTGCATCTCTACCCAGAGTGGCATTCGTGGCATTACTCAGATTGACAGTAAGGGTCTCAAGAGTTTCAGCAACCCCATCCGAAGTGATAGGAACAGTGAATGTTCCTGAGGTGTTGCCAGCAGCTATAGTTAAAGTACCACTTGTAGCTGTGTAATCTGATCCTGCTAGGGCAGTATTATCAGCTGTGGAGTAATCAACTGTAACGTCACTAGCTGCTGCCTTACTTAAAGCAACTGTGACAGTTGCTGAACCAGCTGATTCACTAACAATAACATCATCAATATATGCAGCTACACCAGGAGCATCAGCTACTGTAAAGCTACCCTGTACTTTAGTAATTGCATTATCATCATAATCAACAATGTCTAATCCAGCTAAACTTACTTCGTAGAAGTAGTCTCCGCTTGTTATAAATCCAGTTAAATCTACACCTTCAGCAGAGGCTTTGTTAGAAAAGAAGGATGCAATCGCAACATTTAAGCTACTTCCAGCGGAAACATTTTTAGTTACAGTTAAAGCATCAGACTCGGCATTTTCCCAGGTTCTTTGAAGTAGACTTCCATCACTAGTGTAATAATTTACAGTAAGAGTCTGGGCAGGTAAGGTCATTACGACATTCGTTCCATCTGAAGTCCAATTAACAGTAAGCGTTGTCTCAAGTAAACGTTCACCCGTAGATTGCACAGCATCGGAGCCATCATAGAGTTTCATGGTAACTGTTGCTGTGCCACTAGACCCTGCAGCTGGAATACTTTCTAAATCAAAACTAATGTTAGGCGATAAGCCTGTACTAGAATTTGAAGAAACTATATTGGATAGATTAGTCTGATCCATAGTTCCACCTTCTAGGTTTGCGCTAAGAGTAGTACCTGAAAGTGATGTATATATTTTATGTGTATTGGTGCTACTTGAATCGCTACTTAAATAATCAGTTAAAGTAGCGCTACTTTGGCTTAAACGGAAACCATCAATTGGTAGTTTTGTTTCAACAGAATCGGTATTAATAGATGATTGACTATCTCGTAAATCTATCTTTTCAATACTCTCTATTCTATTTCTCCAACCCACCTCAGTATTACCATCTTGATCTGTCCATGTTTCTTTAAGAGAAATTACCTTTTGCAGATCTATTCCACTGTAATCAGGACTTCCATCGCCATCATTGTCATCATAAGTAAGGTTTTGAGTACTCATTCCTGACATAATGATGGTATCTTCTCCAGATCCTCCAGTTACAAATTCTGGAAAAGTTGTTAGATTAGTGAAATCTAAAAAGTCATCTCCTGAACCTCCATCCAGAACGTCATTTCCCTCGCCAACTATTAGACGATCTGATCCAGGCCCTCCATCCAAGGAATCAGCTCCAGGTCCACCATCCAAGGTATCATCTCCTGCATCACCGAAAAGAACATCCTCTCCTGAACCCCCTAGTAAAGTATCGTCTCCCTCTTTACCAAAAATAGTTTCATTAATATCTGTTCCTGTGATTGTGTTATCGGTTGCATCACCGGTTAAATTAGTCAGATCATTTGCGTCTGTGAAGTCATCGTATTTACTTAGAAGGTTCTGCTCAAAGGTTTCTTCCATTTCTTGACCAAACCTTTCAAAACTATGTTGTATGTGATCATCAAACCATTCTTGACCTTGTAGGTCTTCATTGGCCATTGCAAAATGTTCAAAATCAAAGCCTATTTCTTCAGCGATTGCTCTAAAATCAATATCTGCCATAG